>OGYY01000156.1_pt1 | contig 70492 bp, 66 predicted proteins | sample 1576671 | NCBI WGS metagenome assembly OGYY01 (sample SAMEA3541593, study PRJEB24748) | human gut metagenome | biome: human gut; feature: human-associated habitat; material: faeces | place: China | collected 2012 | reverse complement strand
CCCAGGGAATTCGCCGCCGATCCAAGGCGGCGGTCGACCGCCCGGACGAGGGGCGGTCGCGATGAGAAGAGGGGCGATTGCCATGGAAGAGGGGAAGACCATCTTCGAGCTTGCCGATCGCGGGGCGTACGGAGGCGCTGGCTCTCCGGCGGGCGCCGGCTCGGCCGTGGCCAATGCCGACGGGTCGGTCGCGATCCCGTCCGTCTGCGGAGGCTGCCACAACACCTGTCCCATGTTCATCGATGCGGAGGGCGGCCAGGTGCTCGCCGCGCATGGCGAGCCGAAAAGCCGCAAGACGCGCGGCGCGCTGTGCTCCAAGGGACTCGCCACCGCGCAGATCGTGCACGATCCGCGGCGCGTCCTGTATCCGCTCAAGCGGATCGGCGAGCGTCATTCGGGACGCTTCGAGCGCATCACCTGGGATGACGCGCTCTCCGAGCTCTCCGGGCGCATCAAGGCTGCCGTCGAGGCCAAGGGGCCGTGGTCCGTCTCGCTCATCCGCGGCCAGGCGTGCGGCTGGGGCTTCTCCTACGACATGACCCAGCGCCTGGCGCACTGCGTCGGCACCGAGGTGGGCATGGGCGCGTCGGAGTGCTTCGTGCCGCGCGCCATCACCGAGGGCATGACCTACGGCGGCATGCCGTCGTATTGCGATTTCGACAACGTCGATTTGATGATCTACTGGGGCAAGCAGCCCGCGTTCTCCACGGCGCCGGCGCTGCGCACCATCTACGACGCCCAGGAGCGCGGGGCCAAGCTCGTCGTCATCGATCCGCTGCACTTCCACCTGGGGGCGCACGCCGACGAGTTTGTGCAGGTGGAGCCCGGCACCGATCTGGCGCTCGCGCTCGCGATGCTCTACGTCATCGTCGACGAGGGCCTGTGGGATCGCGCGTTCGTCGACGCCTACACCAACGACCCCGGCCTCAAGCGGCTCTCGGCGCACCTGGCCGGCGGCAAACTCTTTTTCTGTATCAGAAGCTAAGGTATTCGCTACACCAAAAGCCTCTGTCAGTGATACCATGCCATGTACAACTGAAATGCTTGGACTTGTGAGAACATCAATCACCAATCTTACAGCAGACATCGGAACGCTCCCTGTCAATGCACTGCTCACACAACAGCAAGGGCGGATATTGGATTTTTCAAATCAGAATGCTTTTCTCGCACCGGGACATTTTCTCTCAACAAACACGAAATTTCAAATAAGAAGTAGAAAGCCGGATGGCTATCGACCAGGATAAAGGATTTGTCAAATAGTAAATATCATATCTACTGTCTAATATTTACGATCGAATATCTTAGTCAATAGCCATCCGGCTTTTTTCTATTCTTTTTAAATTTGCATTGTTGAGTGAATACGCTGTGGAGCTAAAAACTTCTTATCGAGATGGTCAGCGGAAAGCAGGGTGTTCCTGAGCAGGTGCATTAGCAGGAGCGTTCCGAAGACACTTTGCAGCGTTTGTTAGAGAAAGTAAATCGAGTGCCATTGCACGAAGATTTCCACTTTCGAGTTACAAACGGTCAACGGGCTGAGGTAAAGCGGGCCTGCACCGCGAAGGAATATCCCTACTTTCCGCGTCCGATTCGCTATAAAGAAGTCTTTTTCTTTACAAGCGTATCACCCCAACAACTACAAATTTTAATCTTCATCATCTGTCTGTACAGAATAGGTCTGTCTCTTTCTTGCCATCTCATCGCTTTCAAGATATTCATCGTAAGTCGTGATCTTATCAATAAGTTTACCACCCGGAACGATTTCCATAATGCGGTTTGCGGTCGTCTGTACGATCTGATGGTCACGGGATGTGAAGAGCAGGACTCCCGGGAACTTGATCAGTCCGTTATTGAGTGCAGTGATGGATTCCATGTCCAGGTGGTTGGTCGGCTCATCGAGGAGCAGGACATTTGCACCTGAGATCATCATTTTGGAGAGGAGGCAGCGAACTTTTTCGCCACCGGAAAGGACAGCAACCTTTTTCACTCCATCTTCCCCTGAAAAAAGCATTCTTCCGAGGAAACCACGGACATAAGTAACATCTTTCTCTTCAGAATACTGAGTCAGCCATTCTGTGATATTATAATCATTATCAAATTCTCCACCGAAATCTTTCGGGAAATAAGCCTGAGAGGTTGTAACGCCCCATTTGTAAGTCCCTTCATCCGGTTCCATTTCACCGATCAGGATCTTAAAGAGGATCGACTTTGCAAATTCATTGCCTCCGACAAAAGCAACTTTATCTTCACGTCCAAGAGTAAAGCTGATATTATCAAGGATTTTTTCTCCGTCGATGGTCTTGGAAAGTCCTTCTACGGTCAGGACTTCATTTCCAATTTCACGGTTCGGACGGAAGTCGATGTATGGATATTTACGGCTGGATGGCTTGATCTCATCAAGCTGGATCTTTTCAAGAGCACGTTTCCTGGATGTTGCCTGCTTGGATTTGGAAGCATTGGCACTGAACCGGGAAATAAAGTCCTGAAGTTCTTTGATCTTTTCTTCTTTTTTCTTATTAGCTTCTTTCATCTGACGGATGAGGAGCTGGCTGGATTCATACCAGAAATCATAGTTTCCGGCATAGAGCTGGATCTTACCGTAATCAATATCTGCAATCTGTGTACATACTTTATTCAGAAAATAACGGTCATGAGATACGACGATGACGGTATTATCAAAATTGATAAGAAATTCTTCCAGCCATGCAATGGCATCGAGATCCAGGTGGTTCGTTGGCTCGTCAAGAAGCAGGATGTCGGGATTTCCAAATAATGCCTGGGCAAGCAGAACCTTTACCTTTTCAGATCCGGTCAGTTCTTTCAGGTATTTGTAGTGAAGTTCGGTATCAATTCCGAGTCCGTTCAGAAGGTTGGCAGCATCCGATTCAGCCTCCCAGCCGTTCATGGTAGCAAACTCAGCTTCCAGTTCACTGGCTTTGATTCCGTCTTCATCAGTGAAATCTTCTTTTGCATAGATTTCTTCTTTTTCTTTCATAATCTCGTACAGGCGGGCATTTCCCATGATAACGGTATCAAGAACCGGAAATTCATCATATTTGAAATGATCCTGCTGCAGGAAAGAAAGACGCTCTCCCGGAGTGATCAGGACATCTCCCTGAGTCGGCTCAAGCTGACCGGAAAGAATCTTAAGGAAAGTAGATTTTCCTGCACCATTGGCACCGATCATACCATAGCAGTTCCCTTCTGTAAATTTGATATTAACGTCTTCAAACAGCGCCTTTTTCCCGACGCGGAGGGTTACGTTATTTGCACTAATCATAATGATCTCCTTATCAGTCATACATTAAAATAAACATCAACGCTTATATTAACATGGGTGAAAGTAAAAAGGCAAGTATTTACACAAGTATTTACGGGAGAAAAGGAATCTTGACTGATAAAAAAGCAAGCTGCATTTCCGTAAGAAAACCGTTGTTCTTTCGGAATGAAAAAGATATAATAAACTATGGAAGACAAAAAGACATAGATTCAGGAAAAGAGGAAAATTATGGCGATAAAAAAAGCTACAATCGTACTTGAAGGCGGGGCGACAAGAGGAATCTTTACCTCAGGTGTGCTGGATTGCCTTATGGAGAAAGAAATTTATATGTCAGATGTGATCGGGGTATCGGCAGGAGCGTGCAATGCACTGGATTATGTATCCAGGCAGCCGGGGAGGACAAGAGACTGTATGATTCCCGATGAGCAGTATGGAAAATATATTTATGGGATCAGGGATACGATCCGTACAAAGAGCATGATGAATATGGATTTGATCTTTGACCGGTTTCCGAATGAACTGATCCCGTTTGATTTTGATACATATTTCAGTTCACCGATGAATTGTGAACTGGTTACGACAAACTGCCTGACCGGAAAGGCAGAATATATGTCAGAAGAGGAAGATCGGGACAGACTGATGAAAATCTGCCGGGCGTCGAGCAGTATGCCGCTTCTGACTCCGATCGTAAATATTGAGGATGTTCCGTATTTAGACGGAGGACTGGCTGATTCAGTACCGATCCGCAGGGCAAAGGAAATCGGGAATGAGAAGATTGTAGTTGTGCTGACAAAAAATGCCGGTTACAGGAAAAAAGTACTTTCTCCTGCAATGCAGAAGCTTTACAGAAAGGCTTACAGTTCTTATCCAAATGTGGTGCGGACGATTTTACGGAGAAGTTTTATGTATAATAAGACGATGAATTATCTGGATGTGCTGGAGCGGAAGGGAGAGATCTTTGTGATCCGTCCCCATGTGAAGCCGGTATCAAGGCTGGAACGGAACCGAGAGGCTCTTTACGCATTTTATGAGCATGGTTATCATTATATGGAAAGACAGTTGGAAGCGTTGGAGGAATATCTTGAAAAATAAGATGTCGGGGTCAAAAGCCCTCGACTATGATACCTACGGATTGTTACGCACTACGTGCTCTCACAATCCTACCCAACATTCGCATATCGTGGTGCTTACGCCCCACTTTTATGCTCATATTGGGGCGGGTCACAAAGTCATTCTACCACTAGTGTGCGAGCACATGTGGTGTCAGACCTTTTGACCCTGGTATCTACAAATGGGAGGAAGAGAGTGAAAGTTTTACTTGCTGCAGTCAATGCAAAATATATTCATTCCAATTTAGCGGTATACTGTCTGAGAGCTTATGCAAAAGAAAGGTATCCTGAAAGTGAGATTGCCATTGCGGAATATACGATCAATCAGCCGTTTGATGAGATCCTGACGGATCTTTACCGGAGAAACCCGGATGTACTCTGCCTGTCCTGTTATCTGTGGAATATAACGGAGGTGGGACAGATCCTCCGGGAGACCGCAAAGATCCTTCCGAAGACTGCCATCTGGCTGGGAGGCCCGGAAGTCTCCTACAATGCCAGGGAGGTGCTGGAAAACTATCCGATGGTGCAGGGGATCATGAAAGGCGAGGGCGAAGAGTCTTTTACAGAACTGGTTGCATATTATGGGAAATTAAAGGAAAGAAAGCAGCTCAGAGATATTGAGGGTCTGATGTTCCGGGATGAGAATGGGGAAATAATTGAAACTGAGAACCGTCCGATCCTGGATCTGAGTACCGTACCCTTTGTATATGAACATATCGAAGATTTTCAGAACAGGATCATTTACTATGAGTCCAGCAGAGGATGTCCATTTTCCTGCAGTTACTGTCTTTCTTCCATAGATAAATGTCTCAGGTTCAGAAAGATAGAACTGGTAAAAAAAGAATTGCAGTTTTTTATCGATCATGAAGTGCCGCAGGTGAAATTTGTGGACAGGACATTTAACTGTAAGCATGACCATGCCATGGCGATCTGGAAGTATATAACGGAGCATGATAAAGGCATTACAAATTTTCATTTTGAGGTGGCAGCAGATCTTCTGAATGAGGAGGAAATCGAACTGATCCGCAGGATGCGTCCGGGACTGATCCAGCTGGAGATCGGAATCCAGTCTGCCAACCCGGAGACGATCCGGGAGATTCACAGAACAATGGATCTGAAAAAGGTACGTGCGAAAGTAGAGCGGATCAGAGAAAAAGGAAATGTGCATCAGCATCTGGATCTGATTGCAGGACTTCCTTATGAGAATTATGAGAGTTTCGGACATTCATTTAATGAGGTCTATGCAATGCATCCGGATCAGTTGCAGCTTGGATTCCTGAAAGTACTTCACGGTTCTTTTATGTATGATAATGCAGAAGCGTATGGACTGGTGTGGCAGGATCGTCCGCCTTATGAAGTACTGTTTACCGACTGGCTCCCGTATGGGGATGTGATCCGTCTGAAAAAAGTAGAAGAGATGGTGGAAGTACACTATAACAGCGGGCAGTTTGCGAATACGATGGAGCATCTTGTGAAGGAGTTCCCGTCTCCGTTTGATCTGTATGTGGAGCTGGGGGAATATTATGAAAAAAATGGACTGTTCGGGATCAACCATTCCCGGCTGGCACGGTATGAAAATCTGTGGCAGTTTATCAGGACGCAGATTCCGGATCGTGCAGACAGCTACAGAGAGTGGCTGACGCTGGATCTGTATTTGCGGGAAAATGTAAAAAATCGTCCGGCATTTGCAGGGGAGAACCAGGTCACGAAAGAAGAGATGACTGCATTTTACAGGGAAGAGACAGAAACCCACAGATACTTGAAAGAATATGACGGCTTTGATGCAAGGCAGCTCCGCAAGATGACGCATCTTGAAAAAATTGACGGAAAATATCTTCTCTTTGATTACAGGAATAGAAGCCGGCTGAGTCAGAATGCGGCAACTTATGAAGTATGCTTTTCTAATGAATAAGATGTCGGGGTCAAAAGCCCCCGACTTTGATGCCTACGGATTGCTCCGTGCTACGCACTCCCACAATCCTACCCAATATTCGCATATCGTGGGATTATCATCCCACTTTTATGCTCATATCGGGGCGGGTCCTAAGGTCTTTCACCCACCTATGAGCAAGCTCATGTGGGCTTAGACCTTTTGACCCTGGCATCATGAATAAGATAATGGTATAATGAGAAATATTTTAGTGAACATGGAAAGGAAATAAAAATGAATTTTTATGATAAGAAAGTAAGAAGACTGATCTCAGTAATTATTCTTGTAGTGATTCTTGCTATGGTTGCGACCATGGTGATTCCGTATCTTATATAGGAAGAGGCAGGAAAATGAGATTAGGAAAGATTACGCAGGCAGCATGGAATCGTTCCGTGAGAAAACCGCTGAAAAAAAAGCAGTGTACCGTTGGAAAAATGGCATGGGAACAGAAATGTGCAGAACTGGAACAGCAGATCCAGAGGACGGAGCAAAGTCAGAAGACAGAACAAGATCAGAAGACAGAACAAGATCAGAAGATCGAAACAGGACGGATGACTGTGTGGAGTACAGCATCTGCCGGTGGGAAAAATGCGAACGTCGGAGCATACGCAGTCATAAAAGCAGCAGGTGAGCTTGCTTCACAGAAAGTTATGGCAGAAGGCGTTTCCATTCATGCAATCCTGCCGGAGCAGATGCAGGAAGAAGATGTAAAGCATCTGACAGATACAGTAGGAGAGCTTTGCAAAAAAATGAATCTTGAAATCTGTCAGATACAGGTGGAAACGAGTTCTTTCGTGACGCAGATGGTAGTAACGGCAACTGCGGTCGGGGAGAAAAAATCGACTGCGATTAGAGAGCAGGAAATGACTGTGGCAGGAGAGGAGCTTCTTCTCTGTGGTTATGCCGGACTGGAAGGGACGCTGCGTATTTTAGATGAGTCAGAGGAGGAACTGGGGACAAGATTTGTTCCGGTTTTCCTGGAAAAGGCGAAACTTCTGCGGGAAAAGCTGGTTCTCCCGGATCAGATCCTCTCTGTAAAAGAACAGGTTTCCGACATCAGGCAGATCGGAAGTGGCGGAATCCTGGCAGCATTATGGGAGCTGGGCGAAGAATTGCAGACCGGATTTGATATTGATTTTTCAAAGATTGCACTGAAGCAGGAAACGGTAGAAATCTGCGAATTTTATCAGTTGAATCCCTATCTGATGACTTCAGCCGGAAGTTTTTTACTTGTAACAGGGCAGAGTGAAGAAGTGATCGCATGTCTTGCAGAGCAGGGTGTATCAGCAGTACGGCTGGGATGCATGAAAGATCAGAATGCAAGAGTGATAAAAAATGGAGAAGAAACCCGGTATCTAGACAGACCGGCAGCAGATGAACTGGCAAGGTGGTGGAAAGAACATGCTTAATATCGTACTTTTTGAGCCGGAGATCCCGGCAAATACAGGAAATATCGGAAGAACGTGTGTGGCGACAGGTACAAGACTGCATCTGATCGAGCCGCTTGGATTCCGAATTAATGAAAAATCCCTGAAGCGTGCGGGGATGGATTACTGGAAAGATTTAGATGTAACAACTTATATTAATTATCAGGATTTCCTGGATAAAAATCCGGGAGCAAAGATCTATATGGCAACGACAAAGGCACATAAGGTCTATACAGAAGTGGATTACGAACAGGATTGTTATATTATGTTCGGAAAGGAAAGTGCGGGAATCCCGGAAGAGATTCTTGTAGATCATGAAGAAGACTGTATGAGGATTCCCATGATCGGGGATATCCGTTCACTGAATCTTGGAAATTCAGTGGCGATCGTATTATATGAGGCATTAAGACAGAACGGATTTGAGGGAATGAATCTGAACGGGCATCTCCATGAACTGAGTTGGAAATCAGAGACCGGTGAATAACAGGTCGTTGTTCAATACGGAAGTTTGTAAACAGCGGCAGGATCAGATGGTTCGAGAGAAGATGCATATCATTGACAAACCTATCAGTCTGGTATATAATACAGCCTGCTTTTAAGGTGTGAAGAAAAAAGATATTTAATTATAGAAGAAAAAAATTAACAGGACAGGATGAGGAGTAACAAAATATGTTGACGCAGTTTTCAAGAACAGAACTTCTTCTCGGAAAAGAAGCAATGGACAGACTGGCAAATGCAAAGGTTGCGGTTTTTGGAATAGGCGGAGTAGGCGGTTATGTCTGTGAAGCACTGGTGAGGAGCGGAGTTGGAGCATTTGATCTGATCGATGATGATAAGGTCTGCCTGACGAATCTGAACCGTCAGATCATAGCGACAAGAAAGACAATTGGAAAATACAAGACGGATGTGATGAAAGAACGAATCCTGGAGATTAATCCAAAGGCAGAAGTGACGATGCACAAGTGTTTCTTTTTGCCGGAAAATGCCGAGGAGTTTCCGTTTGAAGAATATGATTATGTGGTTGACGCAGTGGACACTGTGACGGCAAAGATCGAACTGGTCATGAAGTGCAAAGAGAAAAATGTTCCGATCATCAGCAGTATGGGAGCAGGAAATAAGCTGGATGCGAGTGCATTCCGTGTAGCAGATATTTACAAAACGAAAGTCTGCCCACTGGCGAAAGTGATGCGTCGGGAGCTGAAAAAGCGTGGCGTGAAGAAATTGAAAGTCGTTTACTCAGAGGAGCAGCCGACAAGACCGCTGGAGGATATGTCGATCAGTTGTCGGACAAACTGTATCTGCCCGCCGGGAGCGAAGCATAAGTGTACAGAGCGAAGAGATATTCCAGGAAGTGTGGCATTTGTACCATCGGTTGCAGGGCTGATCATTGCAGGTGAAGTGATCAAAGATCTTGCACAGGTATCAAAAAAATAAGATACGGTTAAGAAGACAGGAGAAAGAGATGAGTATTTCAATAGAAGAACTGAACAGTATGAATCCGGACAGTTACCAGATCATTGATATCAGAGATGAGGCGGAGATCGGTCACGGAGCGATTCCGGGAGCAGTTGCTGTGGCAACAGAGGAGATTGAGGGAAATGAGAAAATAGATTTCTCCAAAAAGCTGGTGATCTGCTGCAGCAGAGGAAAATACAGTGTAGATGTAGCAGAGGAACTGAGTGAAAAAGGAATCGATGCGGAGAGCCTTGAAGGCGGATATATAGCCTGGCTGATTGACAATATGAAGCAGAAAGAAGCTGCTGAAAAAGCCGGAGAAGGCAGTTTTGCAAAGGACGTAGAGCAGAGCTTAAGGAAGAAATTCCGCAAAAGTATCTGGTGCAAATTCACAAAAGCGATCAATGAATACGAACTGGTGAAGCCGGGAGATAAGATCGCAGTCTGTATTTCCGGTGGAAAAGATTCTATGCTTATGGCAAAGCTTTTCCAGGAGTTAAAGAGACACAATAAGTTTGATTTTGAAGTGAAATTTCTTGTTATGGATCCGGGCTACAGTCCGGCAAACCGACAGGTAATCGAGGAAAATGCGAAAAGACTGGAGATTCCGATCGAGATTTTTGAGTCAGATATTTTTGAATCTGTATACAATGTAGAAAAATCCCCATGTTATTTATGTGCAAGAATGAGGCGTGGTTATCTTTACAGTCATGCACAGAAAATGGGATGCAATAAGATCGCACTGGGACATCATTATGATGATGTGATTGAGACGATCCTGATGGGAATGCTTTATTCCGCACAGTTTCAGACGATGATGCCGAAGCTGCATAGTACAAATTTTGAGGGAATGGAACTGATCCGTCCATTGTATCTCGTCCGGGAAGATGCCATCAAGGCATGGAGAGATTATAATGATCTGCATTTCATTCAGTGTGCATGTAAATTTACAGATACCTGTACGACATGTAATAATGAAGAAAATCAGTCCAAGAGGATGGAGACAAAAGAATTGATCGCAAGACTGAAAAAAGTGAATCCATATGTAGAGGGAAATATTTTCAAGAGTGTGGAGAACGTGAATCTGGATACGATCGTAGCGTATAAGCAAAAGGGAGTGAAACACCATTTCCTGGATGAATATGATCGGTAGAAAAAGTGGATTATAAAAGAATGAAAAGAGCTGTGAAGAGGGAGCATATCACGATTAAAGCGACAGCCCCGTTTTATTTTCTCTTCCCCTCCCCCTCCAACAGCCATTTCCAGACAGGAACAACATCGATTTCAATACCATCGCAATTCAAAGTGGCTTCCTCGCTATTGGTTATAAGAATACATTTTGAATCAGGTATGAAATTATTTAACTTAACAAATGCCCGGGTTTCGCGTTCTTTGGTATCGATATTGTCAAGAACCTGCATACTGACCTGGATCGCAAGTTTTTCTGATGGAACGTAGAAGTCTATTTCGACATTATTTTCAAAGAAATATACATTTTCAGTACCGTAACGTCTGATCAGTTCGATGGCGACAAGATTTTCCAGTTGGGCAGACTTACAGTCCAGCAGGACGAGTCCAAGGAGACCGGTATCCATAAAATAGTATTTGGGAGAAGTTTCTTTTTCTACCAGTTTTGCTGCATAATTTTGCAGAGTAAAAAGCAGATAAGAATCAGTCATATATCCTACATAATTAATCACAGTCTGTTTGGCAATCGAAGTTCCGGTACTTTTTAAGATGTTCGTCAGCCTGTTAAAAGACAGAGGTTTTGTAATGGATTCAGCGATCTTCTTTAGAATGAGTCTCACAGCAAAGTCATTGGTAATTTTATTTCTTGTGATAATGTCTCCAAGGTATACGGTCTGATAGATGCTGTTCAAAAAAGTTCTTTTATTTCTGATTTCGACTAATTCAGGGAAAGCCCCATAAGTTACATATTCATTATATCGGTTCAGGACGTCAGCCCGGTCTTTGGTACTGATTACATCCAGGTAATTCTTTTCCATATGATTTGCAATGAGGTATTCGGAAAAAGAATATGGATAGACATTCAGGATTACAAATCGTCCACCTAAAGTAGAAGCTATCTCGCTGCTAAGCATCTTACTGTTGCTTCCAGTAATATTAATTCGATATTTCATGTCTGCAATTCTGCGGACAAACTTCTCCCATCCATTGATATTCTGAATTTTGTCAAGAAACAGATAAGGCTTTGTATCTGTCCCGGAAATTTCCAGTCCGATTTCTAAAATGGTATTCAGATCATCTGCTGTCATTTCCAGAAGACGTTCATCTTCAAAGTTCACGTAAACAATTTGGGACAATGGAACACCATTTGCTTCCAACCGTTTTATCTGTTGATACATCATATAAGATTTTCCGGTTCTCCGGATACCGACAAAGCAATAGTTTACATTATCTTCCAGTGAATAGTGTCTTGGTATCATAGGATTGTTGAGATAAATTTCTTTTTGATCGATCATGATCTGCTTCAGGGTATCTCTGTTCATAATATTGTCACCTCCATCATATAAGACCATTATATATTAAATTATTTTCCTTCACAAGACAAATTATTATAAATATTGTCTTATTTACAAGACACTATTAGAATATTATTGTCTATCAAGAAAGACGGCTATAAATAATATATACAAATATGATAAAAATTATTCCTGTCTGCTTTCCTGTAATACTTTAAAAGCAGAAAATTGTCGAATAAAATGATGTCGGGGTCAAAAGCCCCCGACTTTGATGCCTACGGATTGCTCCGTGCTACGCACTCCCACAATCCTACCCAATATTCGCATATCGTGGGATTATCATCCCACTTTTATGCTCATATCGGGGCGGGTCCTAAGGTCTTTCACCCACCTATGAGCAAGCTCATGTGGGCTTAGACCTTTTGACCCTGGCATCATAAAAATTATTAGCCCCACTTATCAATGTAACGAAGAAAATATAATCAATGAATTTATTTACAAGAGCCGGAAATATGCTTATTATCTACATTGTAGGTTATGATCTTCAGGGATCATTGCCGGCTCTAATTATATAAAGTTGAAAATTCTTCAAAGATGCATTGCAGGACGGGAAACCTGTTCAGCCGATGATTCGGTCAATGTATCTTTTTTATTTACGTGAGCGACAGATCAGAGTCTGTGTCTGAGCAAGACCCTGGCAGGTGCCACGATAACCTGAGAAACCCGTAAAGCGTGCTTCTCATATTTTCAAAAGTATAAGGAGGTCCCGGTATGGAAAGGACAAAAGAGACACTCAAAGAACTGATTCGTGCAGGCCGTGCAAAAGTTCCGGCTCACAAAGTGATCAAAGGCGGACAACTGGTAAATGTAATGTCAAGCGAGATCTATCCTGCAGATGTTGCAGTATATAATGATATGATCGTAGCAGTAGGTGATGTAGAAGATTACATTGGACCAGAGACAGAGATCATTGATGCTACAGGATATTATCTGACACCGGGTATGATCGACGGACATATCCACAGTGAGTGCAGCAAGATGAGTATTACAAGTTATGCAAAGGCAGTTGTACCGAGAGGAACAACCAGCATGATCTCAGGACTGGACGAATACATTTCTGTTTCAGGACTGGAGGGACTTCAGGAAGTACTTGCCGAGATGAAGCAGAGTCCGCTGAAAGTGTTCTGGGGTGCTCCTTATAAGACACCATACACGATCCCGAAATCAACCGTTGCATTTAACTTTACAGAAGAAGTTCACAAAGAAGTACAGAAATGGCCGGAGTGCTATGGAGTATGGGAAACGGTACGTGAGTTCCTGCAGGAGGAAGATGAAGATACACTTGGAGCAATCGTAGAAGCTTCTAAGAACCGTCTTCCGGTCTTTGGATGTGCACCAATGGCAGTAGGTAATGATCTGAATGGTTATCTTTGTGGAGGTGTTCGTCTTGACCATGAGAGCTACACACACGAAGAAGTAGTAGAGAAAATGAGAAAGGGAATGCACATGCTGATCCGTGAGTCATGTGTAACACATTTCCTTGAGGAAAATATCAAAGCAGTGACAGAAGTAAATCCAGCTTTTGCAAGAAGAGTCAGCTTCTGTACAGATGACGTAACCGCAACAGATATCCTTGAAAAAGGACATCTTGATAATGTAGTACGTCTTGCGATCAAGGCAGGTGTTGAGCCGATGACAGCCATTCAGATGGCAACGATCAACAGTGCCGAGGCTTACCGTATCGATCATCTGATCGGTTCCATCTGCCCGGGAAGAATCGCAGATATCCTGTTCGTAAAAAGCATTGAAGAATTTGAAGTATGCAAAGTCATGACAAATGGTAAGATGGTAGCGGAAGACCACAAGCTGACTTATGACCTGAAAGCACCGGCAAGAAGCAGCGTATTAAAAGGTGCATTAAAGTGTAAGCTTACGACAAAAGAAGATTTTGAATATAAGACAAGCATTCAGAACGGAGAGGCAGATGTCCTTGCAATGGATGTCAAAGGACCATTTGTCCGCAAGAGAAGAGATGTTGTCCTTCAGGTAAAAGACGGTATCGTACAGCCGGATCCGGAACAGGATGTTGCAATGGTATCCGTACTGGAGCGTTTCGGAAGAAATGGAAATAAATCTCTTGCATTCTGTTCAGGCTGGAAACTGAAAAAAGGAGCAATGGCTTCTTCAGCAGCACCGGATGATAACAACCTGGTTGTTATGGGAGTCAGTGCAGAAGATATGTCTATCGCAGCAAACTATGTGATCGAGCAGGGCGGCGGACAGGTCGTTGTTGCAGATGGCGAGATCGTAGAGTTCCTTCCGCTTCCGGTTGGAGGAATCGTAAGTGATGCTGAACCGGAAGAGATCAGGGCACAGGAAGAAAAGATCGACCAGGCAGCAAGAAGCCTTGGTTCAGATCTGCCGAATCCGATGATGTATATGTTCTTCCTGCCGATTACAGCAATCCCGGATTATGCGATCACAGATGTAGGACCGGTTGATTATGTAAATCTGACAACGTTTGATCCGGTACTTGCAGTACGTGAAAAGTAATTATAATTATGAAGTCCCGACCGGGTGTGGGAGCATCCGGGAGGGAGAATAAAAAGAGAGATGGAGGAGGCTGTTTAATTATGAAAGATGCAGTAACAATGAAAGCAGAATTAAAAAAACTGATCGACACGGCAGCGGGAAGAATCCCGGCTGACCTTGTTATCAAGAACTGTAAGGTCGTAAATGTATTTTCAGGCAAGATCCAGGAAGGTGATATTGCATTTTCAGGAGATCAGATCGCAGGAATCGGAGAGTACGAAGGAAAAGAAGTGATCGATGCAGAGGGAAGATATGCCGCACCGGGATTTATCGACAGCCATATCCATATCGAGTCTTCCTATGTATGTCCGGAGGAGATCGGACGTCTCCTTGTACCACATGGTGGAACAACGATCATGGCAGATCCACATGAAATCGTAAATGTATGTGGAATCGCAGGTCTGGATTATATGATGAAGGCAGCCGAGAATACAGTGCTGGATGTGAAGTATGAATTACCATCCTGTGTACCGGCAACTCCATGGGAACATTCAGGAGCAGTTATTGATGCAGAGGCAATGAAAGAGCCTATTACAAGAGAAGGAATCGCAGGACTCGGTGAGTTCATGAATTTCCCAGGTGTGATCAATGCAGCAGACAGTGATCTTGATAAGATCATCGTAGCAAAAAGAGAAGGAAAATTCGTTGACGGACATGGGCCTGGAATTGCAGGAAAAGACCTGAATGCTTATGCCGCAGCAAGAATTGCAGCAGATCATGAATGCTCTACTGTAGAAGAGATGAATGACCGTCTTGACCGTGGTATGTATATCCTGCTCCGTCAGGGTTCTGCCTGCCATAATCTTCGTACACTGATTAAAGGCGTGACACCTGAGAACAGCAGAAGATGTCTGCTCTGCTCCGATGATCGTCAGCCGAAGACGATCCTTCATGAAGGACATCTTGACAATCATCTGCGTATCTGCGTGGAAGAAGGTCTGGATGCAGTGACAGCGATCCGTATGGCAACGCTGAATGCAGCAGAGTGCTTTGACTTGAAAGACAGAGGAGCCATTGCACCGGGATACCGTGCAGACGTAGTTCTTCTGGATGATCTGAAAGATTTCCATGTGAACCGTGTATTCATCCAGGGTGCGTTGGTCGCAGAGGAAGGAAAGTATCTCCCGGAGATCAAACGTTATGATATCTCCACAGTAAAGGGAAGTGTGATTGTAAAAGATTTCTCAGCAGAGAAATTCAAAATGCATTTAAAATCTAATAAAGTGAATGTCATCAAGATCCTTCCGGGTGGTGTAGTAACTGCCAAAGATACAGCAGAGATCCAACTGGATGAGAATGGTGAATTTGTAAGAAATCCGGAAGAAGATATCGTAAAGGTAGCCGTAGTGGAAAGACACCAGGGAACAGGAAATGTAGCTTGTGGATTCCTGAAAGGTTATGGCATCAAAGCCGGAGCAGTTGCCCTGTCTATCGCTCATGATTCTCACAACATCATTGTTGTCGGAGTCAGTGACGAAGAGATGGAATTTGCAGTGAACAGCCTGATCGCCCAGGAGGGTGGAATGGTTCTTGTAAAAGAAGGCAAAGTACTGGAAAGCATGCCAATGCCGATCGCAGGTCTGATGAGCGACCAGAGCGGAGAATGGGTAGATGAAAAGCTGACCGCAATTCATGCAAAAGCATATGAAGAGCTTGGAATCGCCGGAGATGTAGAGCCGGTTATGACTCTTTGCTTTATGTCTCTTGCAGTAATCCCGGAAGTAAAACTGACAGATATGGGATTATTTGATGTAACGACATTTTCATTTATACCGGTTGAAGCATAAGCATTGGAGAAAGAACAAATGAAAGAACCTATTCTTGAAATGCGTGGGATCACAAAGAAATTCGGAAGTGTGACCGCCAACAAAGATGTAGATCTGACACTGTATCCCGGGGAGATTCATGCACTCCTCGGGGAAAATGGTGCAGGTAAAAGTACCCTGATGAATATTTTGAATGGAATCTACAAGCCGAACCATGGAAAAATCTATTATAAAGGCAAGAAAGTTTCCATTCGTTCACCGAGGCATGCAGTCGATATGGGAATCGGAATGGTACATCAGCATTTCCGCCTGATCCCGACTCTGACGGCAGCAGAAAATGTATTTCTGTATATGCCGGACTGTAAGCTGATCCTCAATAAAAAAGAAATGGAAGAACAGATCGGAAAATGGTCTTCTGAATTTCATTTGAATGTAGATCCGTCTGCATTGATCTGGCAGTTGTCTGTCGGAGAGCAGCAGAGAGTTGAAATCGTCAAACTGCTCTGTCGTGGGGCAGAGATCCTGATTCTTGATGAGCCGTCCGCAGTTCTGACCGCACAGGAAGCAAAGGAAATGTTCCATGTGCTGCGTCGGATGGCAGACAGCGGAAAGAGCGTAGTGGTTATCTCCCATAAAATGAATGAAGTTATGGAATTTGCTGACCGCATCACCGTATTAAAAGGCGGTGAGGTGGAAGATACCATGCCGGCATCAGAAGCAACTGTAGAACGCCTGACAAAAGCAGTTGTAGGAGAACGTGAATTAAAGCCTCATAAAAATGAAGGTGGCACATGCAGAGAGGAAGTTGTACTGAAATTGGAAAATCTGTCTGTAAAAAATGACAGAGATCTGATGGCAATCAAAAATGTGTCACTGGATATCCATGCAGGAGAAATTCTTGGAATCGCAGGGGTTGCAGGAAATGGTCAGAAAGAACTGGCAGAGGCTGTTGCCGGACTGAGAAAAGTAGTAGGCGGAACCATCACCATTCACGGGGAAGACGTGACAACACAGGGTGCAAAAGCACGCGTGAAGAAAAGAGTAGGCTTCATTCCGGAAGACAGACTGAGCATGGGACTGGTTCCGGGAATGAATATGGAAGAAAACCGTATTCTGAAAGAATTTGATCTGCCGAAATTCAGCAGACATCATATTTTAAAGAAAAAAGTGATCCACGATACCGTACAGGAAGAAATTAAACGGTACGATATCAAGACTGCCGGAGATAAAAGTCCGGTGTCCCTGATGTCAGGAGGAAATCAGCAGAAGCTGTTAGTTGCGAGAGAAATCGGAGGAGATCCGGTTCTTCTGATCGCGGTCTATCCGTCAAGAGGACTCGATATCGGTGCGGCAGAAGCCATTCATGAGATTCTTCTGGAACAGTGCCGGAAAGGTGTTGCTGTGCTTCTTATTTCAGAGGAACTGGATGAACTGTTTCAGATGTCGGACCGAATCGGAGTACTCTGTTCCGGTGAGATGATGGCAGTCATCGACCGCAAAGAAGCAGATTACGATACGATAGGAAGGCTGATGTCAGGTGAACACTATGAGAAATAAACTACGTTTAGAAAAAAGAGAATCAGTAAGTACGACTCGTATCGTACTTACGTCCATCCTTTTTACATTGATCGCATTTGCATTTTGTGGAATTATCATTGCATCAGTTGGGTTCAATCCGCTGGAAGTTTACGGGAAGATGCTCAATAAAGTATTCCTTTCAGGAAAAGGAATCCGCAAAATGATCAATGCCAGCCTGCCACTGATGTTCTGCGGACTTGGTGTGGCACTGACATTTAAAATGAATCTGAATAATATCGGTGCAGAAGGACAGTATGCCATGGGAGCCATTTTCGGTGGAGCTTTTGTACTTTACGGACCAGAGATCCGCGGTATCGGAGGCGGAATCATCCTGGCAGTGATGTGTTTCCTCGGAGGAGCATTCTGGGCATTGCTCTGTGCGATCCCGAAAGCATACTGGAATGTAAATGAGAGTATTACAACTCTGATGCTCAACTACATTGCACTGATCATCTTAAGTTACCTTGTTCTTGGTCCATGGAAAATGCCGGGACAGAATGTAGGTCAGACGAAGAGAATCCCGGTTGGACTTGAGATCCCTGAGATCAATGGAATCAGTGCCGGAATCATTCTTGGAATCGTGGCGGCGGTTGTAATCTTCCTTGCATATAAGTATACAACAGACGGGTATCAGTTATCAGTGATCCGCAGCAGTCAGAATTCTGCAAGATATGCCGGAATCAATATTAAAAGAAATATCATTCTTGCACTGGTGATCAGTGGAGGACTTGCCGGACTTGCCGGCTATGTACAGTATGCGGGAGTTTCACACCGTATCATGGAGCAGATGCCGAACAATGCCGGATATACCGGAATCGTCATCGCTTATCTGAGCCGCCTGAATCCGCTGGTGATCGTGATCGTGTCAATTTTATTTGCAGGACTGCAGAACAGCAGTGCCACAGTGCAGATCATGGGTGTGCCGACGCAGATCGCGACAATGATCCAGGGAGCAGTTATGATCTTTGTGATTGCAGGAGATTTCTTCCAGCGTTATAAGATTGTTGTAAATAAGGAGGTGAAAGCATGATCGCATTAATCATTTCATTATGTTCGGGAGCAATCGTCTATGCCGTTTCCGTCATGTATGCCGGAATCGGTGAAACCTTCTCAGAGCGTGCAGGTATCATGAATCTTGGCGTTGAAGGTGTGATGCTGATGGGAGCAGTCAGTGGTTATATCACTGCGGTTCATACACAGAACCTGTTCCTTTCATTTCTGGTCGTGCTTTTGACCGGAGCTGCATTAGGTCTTGTCTTTGCATTCCTTACCGTAACGCTGCAGTCAGATCAGACTGTATGTGGTATGGCAATGCTGATCTTTGGAACAGGATTGAGTGGATTTGTCGGAAAAGATGTTTCCGGTGTGGCTGCCAATCTGAAGTTTGAAAAGATTGCAATTCCTGTACTTTCTAAGATTCCTGTACTTGGAGATATTTTCTTTAAACAGAATCTTCTGACATATGCAATGTACGTTATCATTCCGTTATCTATGTTCTATATTTACAAGACAAGATATGGACTGAAGCTGCGTGCGTTGGGTGAAAATCCGGCAGCACTGGACGCAGCGGGAGAAAATGTATTTGCGATGCGTTATGGTTATATCATCTTCGGATGCATGATGATGTCGATCAGCGGGGCGTGCGTTTCGCTGGCAAATACAAACTTCTGGAACAGCGGAATGACAGCCGGAAAAGGCTGGATCGCATTTGCACTGGTTGCATTTTCATCCTGGAATCCGGTCATGCTGATGTGGGGAGCATTGCTCTTCGGATTTATCAGTTGTCTCGGAAGTAATCTGCAGATTTATCTGCCGTCTGTTCCAACGGAGGTATACAGTATGCTTCCGTACATTGCAACTGTGATCGTATTTATACTTTCAACAGGAAACTTCAGAAAGAAGCATACCGCAGAGCCGGCAGCTCTTGCAAAACCTTATGATCGTGAAAGCCGGTAAAAAGATCTGAAAAGAAAAATAAAAAGATTGATAAAAACCGGAAAAAGAGGAGGACAAAATGAAAAAGAAATTACTTAGCTTATTAATGGTAACAGCCCTGACAGCAAGTCTTGTGGCAGGATGTGGATCTAACGGAGATTCAAAAGATAAATCATCCGGTTCAGACAGAGAAACCAAAGATGTATCGGAGCTGGTGATCGGTGAGATCGAATATTCCGTTATTGATGATGGCGGCTGGGCTCAGTCTATGCATGAAGGTCTTGTAAAAGCCTGTGAGGATCTTGGAATCGATACAAAGACAAATCTTCTGACAATGGAAGAAATCTCAGAGGAAGATACATCCCTGATCGAGTCTACAGTGGAAGAGCTTGTAGATGAAGGTGCAGACATTATCTTCGGATGTTCTGCGGGATATTCGGCAATCCTTGCAGAGCTTCAGCAGGAATACCCGGATGTTATCTTTGCACAGCAGAGTAACGATGTTTATGATAACATCATTGAGTTCCAGATCCGTGGATATGAGGGAGATTTCCTGACAGGTTACTTATCAGCACTGATGAATGAAGGATCTAATCAGCTTGGCTTCTGTGCAAGTATGGATGAGGCATCTGTCCGTACAGCAATCAATGCTTATGCACTTGGCGCAAAATATGCAAATCCGGATGCCAAAGTTCAGGTACTCTGGGCTGACAGTTGGTATGATCTTGATGTAGAATCTCAGAATGCCAAGACACTGATCGACAATGGAATCAAATATATGGGAATGGAAGCTTCTTCACCTGCTGTTCCGCAGACCTGTGAAGAGAATGGTGCATTCTGTATCGGTTATAACGTAGATATGCAGGCATCAGCTCCGAAGGCAGTTCTTACATCTTTTGTATGGAACTGGGCTCCGATCTTTGAAGATATCATGAAAAAGACAGCAGATGGAACAATCGATATTTCAGCAAACTATTATGAAGGAGGCGAGTGTGCTGCACTGGCTCCGTTCAATAAAGACCTTGTTCCACAGGAAATCCAGGATAAAGTTGAAGCACTCCGTGAGAAGATCAACAATGGTGACGTACAGGTTTATGCCGGAGAACTGAAAGACGATCAGGGAAATGTACTTGTAAAAGACGGAGAAGTAATGTCTGATGATGATATCCTTGCACAGGACTTCTTTGTAGATAATGTCATCGGTGGAAAGAAATAATAATTCCCAGGTGGATGTTTAAGAAGAAACAGCGTCAGAATAAAAGACTGAAAAAATTAGAAAAGGTCAGAAAATCAAAGGGCAGACGGTTCGACTGGATCGTCTGCCCTTTGACTATCAGAATATACAGAGATGCTAGTAAAGGATCCGTTCGAGATCTCTCGGAAAGAAGTCTTGGAGATTTGACTACCAGAATATGCAGAGATGCCGATAAAGGAAAGAGTCTCTGTTTTGTCGGGGATACACATCAGAGATTCAGCAGGTCTTTTTAGCAAATTGTAGATATAATTCAAAAAAAATATTTTTTTTGAAAAAAATAAAAAAAGTGCTTGCATTCCTGAAAGAACTATTATATAATAACTCTTGTCTTAAGGAAAGGACATATAACTTAAGAGAAGCGCGATTAGCTCAGTTGGTAGAGCACCTGACTCTTAATCAGGGTGTCCAGGGTTCGAACCCCTGATCGCGCACTAGTGATCATCGTTTTTGCAGACGTAGGAGCTGTGGGGACGGTGATTTTTTTAATCATAAAAAATTATTTTTGGAATACAGAAGAGCAAGGAGAAAAATTATGTATTTTGTACCGGACGGCACGAAAGAGTGTGGTTATTATGAATGTAAAAAGTGTGGTTATCGTTTTCTGTCTTTGCAGACGATGAAAAAGATTGCGTGTCCTGATTGTGAGTCAGAGATTGATTATGAAATCGGACCGGATGAATCAATGGAAAATGTCATTGATACAGCAGAATTGCTGGAGAAGATCGAAGGAGAAGAAGAGGTTGAAAAGATGGATACCCTTTTAAGCCTTGCGATCACCGGAGGGGATGAAAGCTGGATTTAAACTCTCATGTTACATTAGAGTTCCTGATGAGTTATACATAAGCTAAAAAGAGTATGAGGATTTTCAGGAGGCAGAAATGGACGAAAAAAGGACAGGGTATATCAGCATCGGAGAGATGGCAAAGATGAACCGGACAACTGTGCCGACATTGAGGCTGTACGATTCAATGAATCTGCTTACGCCATGTTATGTGGATGAAAAAACGTGTTACCGATATTATGATATCAAGCAAAATGCCCGGTTGGACATGATTCAGTATATGAAAGAGCTGGGAATGGAATTAAAAGAGATTAAGAGTATCCTTGACCGGAAAGATTTGGATCTGATAGAAGATGTACTGATGCAGAAAAGAGAGCAGACGCTGCAGGAGATGCAGGAGCTGAAATTTAAAATGGAGGCGATCGACCGGACTGTGGCATCGATTAAGCGTTATAAAAAATCTCCTGCAAGTGGAACTATCACGTTGGAGTATATTCCAGACCGTACTATTTATTCTATGACGGTGGATAAGAATTTTTATGATTACAATATTGATACATACGAACTGATTCTGAAGCAACTGAAAAATAAGCTGATAGAATGTGATATTCCACAGGTCTACTATTGTAATGCGGGAACGTTGATGAGCCGGAGAAGGTTTGAAGAGCAGATTTTTTATTCTAATGAGATTTTTATTTTCGTAGATGATAATTTTCCACTTCAGGACAGGGTACAGAAGATTGAAAATGGAATGTACGCGTGTATTTATACGGAGGATTTCGATGAAGAACAGGAGTGTGCCGCAAAGCTATTGGAATATTGTAAAAAGAATCACTATGAAATCTGTGGAGATTATATCTGTGAAGAGATCATGGAAATGCATATTTTTAATGAGCGGAAAAGATCCATGTATTTGCGGCTTCAGGTTCCTGTAAAAATGAACAAATAATTTGTCGGATTTCTGTGACAAAAGATGGTTGACTCTCAAGTTACTTCAGACTTTATACTGGACTTAGATAAAAATTTAACAAATGAAAAAGAAGATAAAAGAAATTTGTTAGGACAGAAACCGGTACTTCGGTACTGCTTAATCCGGTGTCTGTCAGGGCGATGAAAGCAGTACAGAGAGGAAGGTCAGTATGGAGAAAATTAAAGTAATTCAGTATGGATGCGGCAAGATGAGTAAGTATACATTACGTTATCTTTATGAAACCGGATGCCAGATCGTTGGTGCGATTGACTGTAATCCGGCAATCGTCGGAATGGATATTGGTGATTATGCAGGGCTGGGTGTAAAGACCGGAATCTTGATAAGTGATAATGCTGATGAAGTTCTGGACAATACAGATGCAGACATTGCAGTTGTTACTTTATTTAGTCTTGTAAGTGAATGTTTCCCTCACTATATGAAGTGCCTGAGCAGAGGAATCAGCGTTATCACAACTTGTGAGGAGGCAACTTACTGTTGGACGACAGATCCTGTCAGAGCGAATATTCTGGATGTGACGGCGAAAGAGAATGGCTGTACATTTGTCGGAAGTGGTATGGAAGATATTTTCTGGGTAAATATGGTTGGCATGGTAGCCGGTGGATGCCATAAGATCGAGAAGATTGAAGGTGCAGTAAGTTATAATGTAGAGGATTATGGACTGGCACTTGCCAAAGCACATGGTGTAGGTCTGACGCCGGAAGAGTTTGAAAAGCAGATTGCACATCCGGAAGAGATAGAGCCATCTTATGTATGGAATTCCAATGAGGCACTTGCTTCAAAGATGGGATGGACGATCAAGAGCCAGACGCAGAAATGCGTGCCATATTTTCATGATACAGATCTGTATTCATCTACTTTGGATGCGACGATTCCAAAGGGAAATTGTATCGGTATGGCAGCAGTTGTTACAACGGAGACATTCCAGGGACCGGTCATCGAGACGCAGTGTATCGGAAAGGTGTACGGAGCAGACGATGGAGATATGTGTGACTGGAAGATTACGGGAGAACCGGACACAGAGTTTCATGTTGTAAAACCGGCAACAGTGGAACATACCTGTGCAACGATCGTTAACAGAATCCCGGCAGTGCTTTTTGCTCCGGCAGGACTGGTAACGATGGATCAGCTGGAGGAAATTGCATATCCGACATATCCGATGGAATTTTATCTGTAGTCAGATGCAGACTGTATTCTACAGATGAAAAGAATAGAAAGAAAATAAGGTTCAAAATGAGATCCTGCTTTTTTAAGCAGGGTCTTTTTGCTACCTATTGCGAGATTCCTGCATAATATGTAAGTAAATATAAAGTGATGCAGGGAAATTCTTTATTAATACAGGATCCCTTCTGCGTGGTGAAATTTATAAAATCAATAATCATGCAGAAGGGAATTTTATTGTACAGCATTTGTTGTAAAATAAGGATGGAAACAGCAGAATGGTGGCAGGAATCTTTTCACGGTTGATAAAAAAGAGGCGTTCATGATAAAATGAAAAAGTGGTGATAAGATTTTGAACGATTTACTTTCAGGGGTTTTATTACCTTTTTTTAGTAGGTGGAAATAAAAATAGATAAAAAAAGAGCCTGTATAACAGGCTCATCCACACTCTGTGGGTCACATATGTGACGATTTGAAAAAATTCTTATTTGAACTTATGATGTAAATTAGTATGGTACTAATACAGCTTTAGTATAAGAGTGAAAAAGATAAATGTCAATAGTTAGATTAAAGAAAAGAGTGCAAAGAAAAAGAAACCAAAGAAAAGAAAGAAAAAGGAACGAAGGAGGAAGTTTATGGGAAAAGGGTATTATGTAGGGCTTGATATGGGAACTGGATCAGTTGGATGGGCTGTAACAGATGAAAGCTATCAGATCCTCAGACGTCACGGAAAAGCAATGTGGGGTGTAAGACTTTTTGAAAGTGCTAAGACTGCGGAAGAGCGGAGAATGTTCAGAACAGGAAGGAGAAGACTGGACAGACGGGGATGGAGGATTGAGATTTTGCAGGAGATTTTTGCAGAAGAGATCAGCCGGGTTGATCCTGGATTTTTTCTGAGAATGAAAGAGAGTAAATATTATCCGGAAGATAAAAGAGATATACAGGGAAATTGCCCGGAACTTCCGTATACACTTTTTGTGGACAAGACTTTTACGGATAAGGATTTTCATAAAAAGTATCCGACAATTTATCATTTAAGAAAGATGCTGATGGAGACGGAAGATACTCCGGATATGCGACTTGTTTATCTGGCACTGCATCATATGATGAAGCATCGGGGACATTTTCTTCTTTCCGGTGATATCAGTCAGGTTACTGAATTTAAAAATACATTCAATCAGTTTATTGAGAATATCAGAAATGAAGAGATGGATTTTGAAATTGAACTGGATGAAAGTGCGGTTCAGATGATTGAGGAAACGTTAAAAGATAAAAATCTTACCCGTTCAGCGAAAAAGTCGAAACTGGTAAAAGGATTAAATGCAAAAAATGTCCGGGATAAAGCGTTTTTGACATTACTTTCAGGTGGAACAGTAAAACTGAGTGATCTGTTCGGAATGGAAGAACTGAATGAAGGAGAGAGACCAAAGATTTCTTTTGCGGATAATGGATATGAGGAATATGCGGCTGTCGTTGAAATGGAACTTGGTGAGCTGTACTATATCGTGGAGTCTGCAAAAGCCGTGTATGACTGGGCGATTCTTTCAGATATTTTGGGAGGAAGTACGTCTATTTCTGATGCGAAAGTCAGAGCGTATGAAAAGCACAAAGCAGATCTGAAGTATTTGAAAGCTGTCGTAAAAGAGTATTTTCCGAAAGAAGTTTATAATGCTGTATTTGTGGAAAGTTCGGATAAGTTGAACAATTATCCGGCGTATATTGGCATGACGAAGAAGAACGGAAAAAAGGTATCGCTTGAGGGAAAACGGTGCAGCAGGGAAGAATTTATGGATTTCTTGAAAAAGAATATTGTTGTAAAGCTGCCGGATGAAGAAGCTAAAATGTATCTGCAAAGTGAGCTTGAAAAGGATTCTTTTCTGCCAAAGCAGGTAAATAAGGATAATGGTGTTATTCCGTACCAGGTGCATAAATATGAACTGAAGAAGATTTTAGATAATCTGGGCGATAAAATTCCATTTTTAAAAGAAAATGCAGAAAAAATAGAAAAATTATTTAGTTTCAGGATTCCATATTATGTGGGACCACTTAGGACAGGCAATGGAGAAAATTCCAAATTTGCGTGGGCAGAGCGAAAAAGTACTGAGAAAATCTATCCGTGGAATTTTGAAAATGTAATTGATGTGGAGCAGAGTGCAGAAAATTTTATCCGTCGTATGACGAATAAATGCACTTATCTGATCGGAGAAGATGTATTGCCGAAAGATTCATTGCTTTACAGTAAATTTATGGTTCTGAACGAGTTAAATAATCTTCGGCTGGATGGACAGAAAATATCTGTAGAATTGAAGCAGAAGATTTATAGAGACGTTTTTTGCAGAAGCCGTAAAGTGACTCAGAAAAAACTGAAATCTTATCTGATCAGAGAGGGAATCGCCGGGAAAAATGTAGAACTGACGGGGATAGATGGAGATTTTAAAGGCTCATTGACAGCGTATCATGATTTTAAAGAAAAGCTGATCGATGTGGAACTTACGCAGAAAGAAAAAGAAGAGATCATATTAAATATTGTGCTGTTTGGTGATGATAAGAAGCTTTTAAAGCAAAGACTAAAGAAAAAATTTCCGCAACTTACCGAAAAGCAGATTAATACAGTCACTGCACTTTCATATAAAGGATGGGGAAGATTGTCAAAAAAACTATTGGAAGAAGTGACTGTGCCTGCACCGGAAACTGGAGAGGTATGGAATATCATAACGGCATTGTGGGAGACGAATGATAATTTCATGCAACTGTTGAGCAAAGAATATCAATTTTCCGACAGGATAGAGGAGTTTAATGAGGAAAAGGCGGATCCGGAAGTGTCGTATCAGACAATAGAAGATCTGTATGTTTCACCTGCTGTGAAAAGACAGATCTGGCAGACATTACAGATCATTCAGGAAATTGAAAAAGTTATGGGAGAAAAGCCAAAAAGAGTCTTTGTTGAGATGGCAAGAGAAAAGCAGGAAAATAAGAGGACGGAATCAAGAAAAAAGACGCTGTCAGATCTGTACACAAAATGTAAAAAGGAAGAGCCGGAATGGATAGAAGCTTTATGTACAAGTCTTGAGAAGCATGAAGAACACCAGTTAAGAAGTGATAAATTATATTTATATTATACACAGAAAGGCAGATGTATGTATTCCGGTGAGCCGATCGATCTGGAAGATTTATGGGATAATACAAAGTATGATATTGATCATATTTACCCACAGTCTAAAACGATGGATGATAGTCTGAAGAACCGGGTACTGGTAAAAAAAGAATACAATGCCAAAAAATCAGATACTTATCCGATCGCAGCAGACATTCAAAAGAAAATGATGCCATTTTGGAAATCCCTTTTGACAGGAGGATTTATTCCAAAAGAAAAATATGACCGCCTGGTTCGGAATAATCCTCTGGATGCCAATGAACTGGCAGGATTTATTGAGCGTCAGATCGTTGAAACGCGACAGAGTACAAAAGCTGTTGCTGAAATTTTAAAGAAAATTCTTCCTGATACGGAAATTGTTTATGTGAAAGCAAAGACAGTTTCAAAATTCAGGCAGGATTTTGATTTTATTAAAGTGAGGGACATGAATGATCTTCATCATGCAAAAGATGCTTACCTGAATATTGTTGTAGGAAATGTTTATTTTGTAAAATTTACAAAAAATGCAGCATGGTTTGTGAAAGAAAATCCGGGGCGAACATATAATCTTGAAAAAATGTTTATATGGGATGTCGCGAGAGATGGAGAAATCGCCTGGAAAGCGGGAAAGAGTGGCTCTATTGTTCAGGTCAGAGCCATGATGGAGAAGAATCATATTCTTGTGACGCGTCGATCCTATGAAGTAAAAGGTGGATTATTTGATCAGCAGATTCTGAAAAAAGGAAAGGGGCAGGTGCCGGTCAAAGAAAGTGATGAACGATTGCGGGATATCGGAAAATACGGAGGATATAATAAGGCAGCAGGAGTTTATTTTATGCTTGTAAGCTCAAAAGATAAGAAAGGAAAAGAGCAGAGAACGATTGAGTTCGTACCAATTTATCTAAAAGACAGAGTGGAAAAAGATATGGAAAGTGCCAGAAACTATCTGATGGAAGAACGTGGATTGAGAGAGCCGAAAATACTGATCAAAAAGATTAAAATTGATACTTTATTTAAAGTCGATGGATTTTATATGTGGCTTTCTGGAAGAACTAGTAATCAGTTGATTTTTAAAGGTGCAAATCAACTGATTTTATCAAAAGAGGATATGAAAACTTTAAAAAAAGTAGTGAAATATATTCAGAGACAGAAAGAAGATAAGAATGTAAAGATCAGTGTGCGTGATGGAATAACAGAAGAAGAGTTGCTAAAGCTTTATGAGACATTTTTAGATAAGATCCGGCACAGTATTTATGGGGTGCGACTCTCTTCACAGGAAAAAACGCTGGTCAATGGAAAAGAGAAATTTATTGATCTCTCCGTTGAAGCAAAGTGTCAGGTGTTGTATGAAATTCTGCATTTATTCCAGTGTCAGAGTGGAGCATCAAATCTGAAAATGATCGGAGGTCCGGCAAGTGCAGGAATCCTGGTCATGAATAATAATATCAGTAAATGTAAAAATATTTCTATTGTCAATCAGTCTCCTACAGGAATTTATGAAAAAGAGATTGATCTTTTAAGAGTATGAGCTGGCGGACGATCGTCATTACCAAAAGAGCTAAATTAGATTTACAACTTGGATTTATGGTGGTGAGAGGGGAACATACGACGAAAGTAGCGTTGAATGAGATTGCTGTAGTATTGATAGAATCTACAGCAGTCTCGCTCACGACCAGTCTGTTGGCAGAACTGACGAAAAGAAAGGTTAAAGTTATCTTTTGTGATGAAAAAAGAAATCCGTCATCAGAACTGGTCAGCTATTATGGAAGTCATGATACCAGTAATAAGATTCGTAAGCAGATTGCGTGGAGACAAAATACAAAAGAAGCTGTCTGGACGGAAATTGTATCTGAAAAAATCAGAAAGCAAAAAGAATTATTAGAATTATTGGGAAAGGAAGAAGCTGAGCTTCTGTCATCTTATTTACAGCAGATCGCATGGAATGATGAAACCAACAGGGAAGGACATGCCGCAAAAGTATATTTTAATGCATTATTCGGGCTTGATTTCACCAGAACAGAGGATAATCTTATCAATGCAGCTTTGAATTATGGATATTCAATTATTTTATCGTCCTTTACAAGGGAAATTGTAGCAAATGGATATATAACTCAACTGGGACTTTTTCATGATAATATGTTTAATCAGTTTAATCTGGCTTCAGATCTGATGGAACCGTTCAGACCGCTAGTGGATAAATGTGTTCTGGGAATGAAACTGGAGCAGTTTGAACATGAAGAAAAAATGTGGCTGGTTGATATCCTGAATCAGGAAGTACAGATTGACGGAAAAATCCAGTATGTGAGTAATGCAATAAAAATTTATTGCAAAAGTGTATTTGACGCATTGAATGAGGATGACAGTGCATTGGTTCGATTTTATAAAATTGAGTTATAGATTTATGAGGGTATTAGTATTTTTTGATCTTCCGGTAATAACGGGTGAAAATAAAAGAGCCTATAGAAAATTCAGAAAATATCTTCTAAAGAATGGATTTCTTATGCTGCAGGAATCAGTGTACTGTAAACTTGCATTAAATGGAACTGCAGTTAAGGCGATTGTAGATAATGTCCATAAGAACAAACCGGAAGAAGGTTTGATCCAGCTGCTGACGGTAACTGAAAAGCAGTATGCAAAGATGGATATTGTAATAGGTGAGACAAAAAGTGAAGTATTAGATACAGATGAAAGGCTGGTGATTCTATGAAGCTGGTACATATCAACCTGAATGAAGGTATTCTTGTCGATGCAATTAATTGCACAGAATGGGTAATAGAATCACCCGAATACTTTTCAGAATATGTAATGGAATTAGCAGGGCAGGTGGAAGGAAAAGAAGGCAGATTCGTATTATCAGATAATGAAAAAGAAGTTGATATTTCTAAAAATGTAGAGCTGATCTTTAATATTTTTGCATTAGATATAAATGAAAGAAAACTGATCAGCAAACTTTATATGGAATTGGAAAAGCTTACTGCGGACGAACGATTCTATGTGAAAACCCAGGAAATGAAGCAATATCTGCAAGAGTATTTATTACAGCTTGAACAGGAGACAGACTATATCCTTGATCTTGCGGATGAAATAGATTTTGCCTCATTATTTAAAGCTTTTGGTATTAAATATGAGGTACTGGAAGAAAACTTCTTAGAACGTCTTGTGAGATATATGCGAATAGTGGAACGATTATTAAAGAAAAAGCTTTTTGTATTTGTTAATTTGCGAAGTTATTTATCAAATCAGCAGATTGATGAATTAATAAAAGAAGCGACGTATCAGGAAATTCAGCTTTTGTTGATTGAAACCTGTGCGAGAGATTGCATTGAGGGTGTAACAAGGTATATTATAGATAAAGATGGATGTGAAATATAACATCCTAACAGTTTGAGTACCTGTATTTTATGCGAATGATGGCATTTCATTTTTGAATTTGAGGTTTGAGAATGATGTAAAAATGTATGGTACTCAAACCAAGATTAATGTGTCAGTGCAGTTTCCTGTGTTTGAGAATGATGTAAAAATGTATGGTACTCAAACACCTCAACCCTTCTGTAGCTTTCACGATGGGTTTGAGAATGATGTAAAAATGTATGGTACTCAAACCGGCAGATGAGTTTACTTTTCCAAATCCTGTTTGAGAATGATGTAAAAATGTATGGTACTCAAACAGACGCTCATGTACAATACAAACGCATCGACGTTTGAGAATGATGTAAAAATGTATGGTACTCAAACTACAAACGGCAGTTGCAGGGTGCATAACAGGTTTGAGAATGATGTAAAAATGTATGGTACTCAAACGCGAGGTGATCAGATGTCGGAAAAAGAAAAGTTTGAGAATGATGTAAAAATGTATGGTACTCAAACTATATTTAGTCCTCAAGTGCGTCTGCTCCGTTTGAGAATGATGTAAAAATGTATGGTACTCAAACCGTCTGTGATCGCCTTTCCCCTGACTCCTGGTTTGAGAATGATGTAAAAATGTATGGTACTCAAACGTTATTTTTTACTATATATTCTGCCGCAGAGTTTGAGAATGATGTAAAAATGTATGGTACTCAAACAAAGAGCAAAGCGTTCACGACGATTGAACGGTTTGAGAATGATGTAAAAATGTATGGTACTCAAACTTGTCGCTCACCAGTATACAGTCATTGTCTGTTTGAGAATGATGTAAAAATGTATGGTACTCAAACCATTGTGCGGCAGATGATACAGCCGCATTGTTTGAGAATGATGTAAAAATGTATGGTACTCAAACCAACCTTCCTGCTGTTTCTATGTTTCCATTGTTTGAGAATGATGTAAAAATGTATGGTACTCAAACGGAAAATATTTAGGATATACCGCCTGTGGTGTTTGAGAATGATGTAAAAATGTATGGTACTCAAACACCCCATAGACGTGTCACCTAGCACTGTTGGTTTGAGAATGATGTAAAAATGTATGGTACTCAAACTCACGAATACACCTGTTCCGATAAACATGGGTTTGAGAATGATGTAAAAATGTATGGTACTCAAACACATCCTTGGAATAAGCGTCCGTTTACTGTGTTTGAGAATGATGTAAAAATGTATGGTACTCAAACATACACCCAACCTCTGTGCTATGGTGCTGAGTTTGAGAATGATGTAAAAATGTATGGTACTCAAACATATCAAAGGTCGTTCCAAGACGAAATGCTGTTTGAGAATGATGTAAAAATGTATGGTACTCAAACTGAAATTCAGTATGATATCCTGAAGTTTTGTTTGAGAATGATGTAAAAATGTATGGTACTCAAACCATTTCTTGGAATCAGATGACCGTTCCACTGTTTGAGAATGATGTAAAAATGTATGGTACTCAAACTGTTCCACCCAACATTGCTCTTTTGGCTCCTGTTTGAGAATGATGTAAAAATGTATGGTACTCAAACCACTGTGCGGCAGATGGTACGGCTGCATTGTTTGAGAATGATGTAAAAATGTATGGTACTCAAACACCTTGCCACCGGATCCACGATGGCGAATGGTTTGAGAATGATGTAAAAATGTATGGTACTCAAACTGCACCACGAATAGATTCATCAAGCATATGTTTGAGAATGATGTAAAAATGTATGGTACTCAAACGACTTTTTGCTCCCATCGGACTTACAATCAGTTTGAGAATGATGTAAAAATGTATGGTACTCAAACAGAAATTTGTACAAAAGGGTGGAAGAGTAGTTTGAGAATGATGTAAAAATGTATGGTACTCAAACAATGGATATATTTCTAGAGTTTACACTTCTGTTTGAGAATGATGTAAAAATGTATGGTACTCAAACCTGGATCTTTCTTGTGTCGTCCTTTGCCGGTTTGAGAATGATGTAAAAATGTATGGTACTCAAACCACATCAGGCGGCTATAGAAACTCGGCGATGGTTTGAGAATGATGTAAAAATGTATGGTACTCAAACGGATAAAAATGAACTCACAGCGATGACGGCGTTTGAGAATGATGTAAAAATGTATGGTACTCAAACGGAGACATTAAAGAAACGTGCATCCGCTGCGTTTGAGAATGATGTAAAAATGTATGGTACTCAAACTGAGTGTGAAGAGGACACTGAACTGACAAAGTTTGAGAATGATGTAAAAATGTATGGTACTCAAACCCCAGTCAGTGCGGGATGATGCCGTTTCCGGTTTGAGAATGATGTAAAAATGTATGGTACTCAAACTTGACAGTGAAGGACTACAATCCATAATGCGTTTGAGAATGATGTAAAAATGTATGGTACTCAAACGATAGAACAAGCTATGAGTGTGTGCCTTGGTTTGAGAATGATGTAAAAATGTATGGTACTCAAACTGGATGCATGGTCCTGGACATTCTTTCGCGGTTTGAGAATGATGTAAAAATGTATGGTACTCAAACTCATCTTCTTCAATGGAATCGTATGATCCGGTTTGAGAATGATGTAAAAATGTATGGTACTCAAACTGCGGTGGCAGATATCGGGCAGCAGTGTAAGTTTGAGAATGATGTAAAAATGTATGGTACTCAAACTAAGCACAGGGAAATCATCAAAGATTCTTATACATGGAACTTCAAAAACGTGGCATATTCCGCATGATGCATGGAAAATTATAAAAGAAAATCATTACGAGTGGACAGCTCATTCCCATCCGACAATGACGAAAATAATTGCGTCACCGGAAGATCGAGAGACGTTAAAGCTATTTACCTGGCAAGAAAAAAGTATTATAATAGATTTGAAAGGTAATACAAAAGAGTTTACTGCAAGCACCCAGGATTGGATCAATGAGATATTAGGAGTGACAGGTTATGATAAGCGAGAAAAAGGCAACGAATATAGCTGGCCAAAGGCTGATTGAAAAATATGGACGTGCTTATGTTGAAAAATACAAGAACCATATTGGAATTATGTGGGAGAAAAAGTGTGGAAAATTAATAGTTGATTTTGACAAATACCATAAAGAAATAAATTCAGTGCCAGTAACTGATACAAGTGATGGGATTACGGTGAATGAAGACAATTTCCCGGATAGGATATTAACGGTCGAGGTAGATTTAAGAGATGGAAAATCCAAAATAATTAAAGAGTGATACCACTGCTCAAAAATGGTCGGTGGTATTTTTATACTCTTTTTTAGGAGGTGATGCAGTTTGATTGCGGTAAATATTACACCGCTTGGCCTGACGGTAGATGGCCATGCAGGATATGCGTTTGAGAATGATGTAAAAATGTATGGTACTCAAACGTGGCTGAACAGATTGATGAATATGAAAATGTTTGAGAATGATGTAAAAATGTATGGTAGTTAAAAATGGAAGAAATTTCTAAGTTTTAACTTGTTGTAGCATTTTTGCTGGGAGAGATAATGAATATGGAACTATTTGACGACTATTTCAAAAGAGATTATTGTAATTATATTGAAAGATTTCTCTGTTTGAAAATGAAGGAGTTAGTTCTTTTAAGGCAAGAAATAATTGATAACTCATTTATGCAAGAAATAGAGAAAAAAATTTCTTTAGATGTTATGAAATATGTTGATCATGTTGATAACGAGCTGGAACAGGGCTGTCGATCAATAGATTTTATTTATAGGGAATGGCTTGGGGAAATTGCGGGTATATGCAAGGTTATGGATTATAAAATGATTTGCTGCAGCAGATATGCGAGTGAAATGAACCGTGTTAACTGGAAACCAGTAAAAGAAATAATAAAAAAAGAAATAGCGCATAATCCATATCTAGGCTATAAAGAACTTGTGACTAAGGATTTATCATTGGATATAGAAATTGAACTGGAGTATTTAATAGAATCAGAACAATTGATAAGAAGAAAACCAAATCATAAAAACCCCAGATATAGATGGGAAGCAAGAATAAAATAATACAAGAGAATACGAATAAATAAGTTCACAGGAGAAAAGTCATGGTTAGAAATATTATAAAGGGCAAAAAGATTTTTGGGAGAAAAGCAAAACCGGCAACGGAAGCAGACCAGGAAATTGTAACAGATCTTTTAGATACATTGCGTGCCAATCGAGAAATATGCGTTGGAATGGCGGCAAATATGATCGGCATTAATAAATCGATCATTGCTGTGGCAGTGGGACCATTTCAGTTTGCAATGATTAATCCTGTGATAACTAAGATGTCAGGAGAATATAAGACAGAAGAAGGATGCCTTTCTTTGGAGGGAACCAGATTATGCACAAGATATGAAGAAATAGAGGTAGATTATCTGGACAGCAATTTTCAATTCTGTCATGGAAAGTATAGTGGCTGGACAGCACAGATCATACAGCATGAGATTGACCATTGTAAGGGGATTGTGATTTAATGTTAAAATACTATTATTTTGTAGAAGTCTTAAAATAAATTGAATTGTGAGGAAAAAATGGATTTTAAATATTGCAAATTAGAAATTTTTATACCGGAAGAAAATTTCCCGGAACTTCAGAAGGCTTTGCAGTCCGTAGATGCAGGGCATATAGGAAATTATGACTCATGTGTGTCCTGTTTAAGGCTTACCAGTTATTGGAGACCATTAGAAGGGACTGCTCCATATATAGGAAAAGCCGGGGAGATTAGTTGTGAACCGGAAATAAAAGCAGAGGTAACAGTATTTAAAGAAAAAGTGGATGAGACAATTGAGGTGGTCAAAAAAGTTCATCCGTATGAAGAACCGGTTATAAATGTAATTCCGATTTGGCGGACAAGTTTTTAAAAAAAGAAATAGACAATTAAAATGACCAACAGTCAAGAACATATTGACTGTTGGTCATTTTTACTGTATAGTGCTTTTAAGATGAAAATGACTAAAAGTCATAAAGGAAGGAGTTTGTGAAATGGTTAAATTTGGAAAGAAAGTGGTGAAGTTTCGTATACCGATTATTATTATCAGTATTTTACTGTTGATACCGGCAACTCTGGGATATATTAATACCAGAGTAAATTACGATGTATTGACATATTTGCCGGAAGATATTGAAACGATGCAGGGACAGGATATTCTGGTAAAGGATTTTGGAACAGGAGCATTTTCTATGTTTATAGTGGATGGGATGGAGGATAAAGATGTCTCGGCACTGAAGACAAAGATTGAGAATGTCGATCATGTCAGCAAGGTCTTATGGTATGATTCATTGGCAGATATAAGTATGCCAAAGAGTATGCTCCCTGAAAAGTTGTATGAAGTATTCAATTCAGATACGGGTACAATGATGGCAATCTTTTTTGATGAAGGAACTTCGTCAGATGGAACAATGGAGGCAATCGGGGAAATCCGTGAACTGGCAGGAAAGCAGTGTTTTCTGAGCGGAATGTCTGCGATTGTTACGGATACAAAAAATCTGGCAGAAAAAGAAACTCCGGTCTATGTACTGATTGCGGTTCTTTTGGCGATATTCGTATTAGGTATTACCATGGAATCATTTTTCGTTCCGTTACTTTTTATGCTTAGTATTGGTATGGCGATCGTATATAATCTTGGCAGCAACTATTTTCTGGGAGAGATTTCATATATTACCAAAGCACTGGCAGCAGTGTTGCAGTTAGGTGTGACATTGGATTATTCTATTTTCCTGATGCATAGTTATGAAGAACAGCAGATCCGGTATGATGGAGATAAAGAAAGAGCGATGGCACATGCGATTTCGCAGACATTTTCTTCAGTTATCGGAAGTTCGGTTACGACGGTAGCGGGATTTATTGCATTGTGCTTTATGACATTTACTCTGGGAATGGATATCGGAGTGGTCATGGTAAAAGGTGTTATTTTTGGAGTGTTGGCGTGCGTTACCATTTTGCCGTCCATGATTTTGTGCTGTGATAAGCTCATTGTTAAGACGAAGCATAAGCCGTTTTTGCCGGATATCGGGAAGCTTTCGGATAAAGTTACAAAAAGATATCTCGTATATGTAGTGATTTTCCTGGTGCTTTTATTCCCGGCGATTTATGGAAATAATCATACCTCTGTTTATTATAATCTGGATGAGACACTTCCGAAGGATCTTCCGAGCATTATTGCCAATGAAAAGCTGAAGGAAGATTATGATATGAATACAACGCATATGATCCTTGTTGACAGTTCTACAGAATCAGCGGATGTAGCAAAGCTGCTGAATAAAATGGAAAAAGTGGATGGTGTAAAATGGGCATTGGGATTAGATTCCCTGATCGGTCCGGCTATTCCGCAAAGTATGATTCCTGAGTCTGTCACAGGAATGTTGAAAAATGATAAGTACCAGCTTGTACTTGTCAATTCAGAATATAAAGTAGCGACAGATGAAATCAATGCACAGATCAAAGAACTGAATAAGATTCTTCATACATATGATAAAGGTGGAATGTTGATCGGCGAAGGACCGCTGACTGCTGATCTGATCGACATAACGGATACAGATTTTAAGACGGTAAGTGCTGTATCGATTGGAATTATATTTGTTATCATTTTACTCTTATTTAAATCAGTATCACTGCCGTTTATTTTAGTAGGTGTTATTGAATTTGCAATTTTTGTCAATATGGGGATCCCATATTATACGGGAACGAAACTCCCATTTGTTGCGTCTATTGTAATCGGTACGATTCAGCTTGGTTCGACGGTTGACTATGCTATTTTGATGACAACAAGATATAAAAGAGAAAGAAATCATGGAGCAGATAAATATAATGCGATCACGACAGCACATCGTGCATCTGCCCAGTCGATCATGGTCAGTGCATTAAGCTTTTTTGCTGCAACGATCGGTGTAGGTCTTTATTCCAATATTGATATGATCAGTTCCCTGTGTATCCTGATGGCGAGAGGTGCATTGATCAGTATGGTAGTGGTTATTTTTGTATTGCCATCGATGTTTATGGTATTTGATAAAATCATAGTAAAGACAAGTAAAGGATTTTTACCGAAAGAAGGATGATTCAGTTCTTTTAGAGATCATATAAAATGAAAAGAGCAACCCTGACTGCAAAAAAATAAGGTGATTTGCAGTCAGGGATTTTTTTGGTTATCAGAAATACGACAAAAATCCAAAAGCTCTTTTTTATTATGGAAATTTATGAAATATATATAAATTTGTGGAATCTAAATATTTCCACTTGAAAAAAGAACATACGTTCTATATAATAATATATAAGATGATGCAGATTAGAATTTTTGGATCACCAGGGAGCTGGCAAAGGGGATTTAGAGGATCAAATGTTGGTATGATGCACATTCGGGGAGGAACTGTGGGATGAAAGAGAGAACTTATATTGCGATTGATCTGAAGTCATTTTATGCATCCGTGGAGTGTGCAGAGAGGGGCTTAGATCCACTGACGACAAATCTTGTAGTGGCAGATACATCCCGTACTGCGAAGACAATCTGTCTTGCAGTGTCTCCCTCTTTGAAAGCATATGGGATTCCGGGGAGAGCAAGACTTTTTGAAGTGGAGCGGAAAGTCCGGGAAGTGAATATAGAGCGGAGGCAGAAGATTCAGAAAAGAGAGTTCACGGGAGAATCGACAGATGAAAGGGAACTGGCGGAGAATCCGGAGCTGGAGTTGCAATATATTGCAGCTACACCGAGGATGGCTTTGTATATAGAATACAGCGTCAGAATTTACAGGATTTATCTGAAGTATGTTGCACCGGAAGACATTCATGTGTATTCTATTGATGAGGTATTTATTGATGCAACTGCCTATCTGAGAACTTATGGGATGACAGCGAAAAAACTGGCTGAGAAGATGATCCGGGACGTGCTGGAGCAGACTGGGATTACGGCTACTGCGGGGATTGGTACGAATCTGTATTTATGTAAGATTGCGATGGATATTATGGCGAAGCGGGTACAGCCGGATAAGAATGGTGTGAGGATTGCCTCGCTGGATGAACTGAGTTATCGAAAGCAGTTATGGGATCATCGACCACTGACAGATTTTTGGAGAGTCGGAAGAGGCTATATGAAAAAGCTGGAAGAGAACGGTCTTTATACGATGGGAGATATTGCGAGGTGTTCCGTGGGAACCCCGGAAGATTTTTATAATGAAGATCTTCTTTATCGGCTTTTTGGAGTGAATGCAGAACTGCTGATCGATCATGCATGGGGATGGGAGCCATGCACAATGCAGGAGATAAAAAAGTATAAGCCCTCTGCGAACAGCTTGGGTTCAGGTCAGGTGCTGCAGTGTCCGTATCCTTATGAGAAGGCACTGCTGGTTGTCAGAGAAATGGCAGACCAGCTTGCACTGGAACTGGTGGACAAAGAACTGGTGACAGATCAGGTTGTACTTACGGTTGGATATGATATTGAGAATCTGAGAAATCCGTCTATACGTGGCAGATATCATGGCGAAGTAAAAAAAGATCATTATGGCAGGCTGGTACCGAAGCATGCACATGGGAGAGCCAACCTGCCGACAGCAACTTCCTCTGCGAAGGAGATTCTTGAGGCAGTTACCGGACTGTATGAAGAAATTGTAAATCCGCTTTTATTTGTGCGACGGATTTCACTTACTGCCAATAAGGTGGTCAGTGAAAAAGATGTTACTGTGGGTCAGAGTTTTGAACAGTTAGATCTGTTTACGGATTATGCAGCACTGGAAGTAAAGAAAAAAGAAGTGCAGGAAGAGAGAAACCGGGAAAAAAGTGTTCAGAAAGCGGTTTTGGATATAAAAAAGAAGTACGGGAAGAATGCGGTATTAAAAGGAATGAGTCTGATTGAAGGTGCGACAGCCGTTGCGAGGAACCGGCAGATCGGTGGACATAAGGCATAAAGAGAGGGGAATCGAAGATGAAAGAAGCTGGAACTGGAAGTGCCTATGAGGAACTTCTCTATTTGCCGCACCATGTGTCAGATGTGCATCCGAGAATGGCAATGATTGACAGGGCAGCCCAGTTTGCACCGTTTGCGGCACTGACAGGTTATGAGGAGGCCGTGGATGAATGTATAAAAAGAATGGAAGAGGAAGTGGAGAACGAATATGGTAAAGATTGATTTGATAACGGGGTTCCTTGGGTCAGGTAAGACTACATTTATAAAAAAATATGCCACGTATCTGATGAGAAAAGGCTTGAATATAGGTATTTTGGAAAATGATCATGGTGCAGTCAATGTAGATATGATGTTATTGCAGGAACTAAGAGGAGATCAGTGTGAATTGGAGATGATTTCAGGAGGCTGCGATGCAGAGACGCACAGACGAAGATTCCGTACCAAGCTTATTTCAATGGGAATGTGTGGGTATGACAGGGTTCTGGTCGAACCGTCAGGAATTTATGATATTGATGAATTTTTTGATGTACTCCGGGACGAACCATTGGATCGCTGGTATGAGATTGGCAATGTGATTGCAGTAGTAAATGCAGGTCTGGAAGAGTCATTATCAGATCAGGCAGAATTTCTTCTTGCATCGGAAGTTGCAGATGCCGGAAGTATTGTTCTGAGCAGAAGTCAGGAAGTGCCTGTGACGAAGCAGGATGCGACCATAGAGCATCTGAACCGGTCTCTGGTGAAGTTTGGCTGCAGACGGCAGATAAAAGGGGATGAGGTGTTAAGATCTCCATGGAATGAATGGACAGAAAGAGAGTTTGAACGGGTCTTGAATGGCGGCTACTGTACAGAGAGTTACAGAAAGCCGGAATACAGGGAAAATCAGGGCTTTCAGTCTTTGTATTATATGAATCTTCAGATAAAGAAAGAAGAATTGAAAGAAAAGATCAAAGAGGCATTGAAAGATCTGGCCTGTGGAAAGCTTTTCCGGATTAAGGGATTTATGCAGGATGAGAATGAAAAGTGGATCGAACTAAATGCGACGCAGTATGAAATTCAGATGAACCCGGTCGGGGAGGGACAGAATGTACTGATCGTGATCGGTGAAGGATTGGAGGAGGATGCACTTGCAAAATACTTTGGAACTCCTGCCAGATAGTAATCCGGTCGCATTTGAAAGACTGCTGGAATTGACAGATCAGGGGCAGTTTGAAATGATTTATCCTGATGATCTGAAGCAGGGGAAAATTCGTCTGATCTATATGATGAATGAGGCAGCGGAAAGTTTTCTTGTATTTGAACAGGCAAGGATGAAGGGAAAGTATAAAAAGGATTTTGAAGGTGAAATCGAAGCAGAACTGCATTTGATGAAAGATCAGCAGGAATACGGGTTAATCATCAGGCAGGCGGAAAATGTATTTACTCTTTTCTTCAGAAATCTGACAGTGGAAACCAGGCTTTATAACTATGGAGAAATTGGTCACTTCTGGATCAGTGGTTATGAGTATCTGAGGCAGATTGAGTATAAAGCATCAATCATCAGAGATAAAAGAGAATATCTCGGAAATGATTTCTGTAATGAGACGGAACGGAAACTTGCAGAGCTTGCAGATTTTCCACCTTTGAATTATTGTTGTTATCCGTCAGTTTCAGAGCAGTATATTTTTTACCGGGATGATCCGTGGAGTCCGTCTGAAGAGGCAATGGATGTCATGGAAGAACTGCTGGAAAAAGTAGATGACCGGAGAATGCTCAGAATATTGAGACTTTACCGAAGACATCCATATAAGGTATTGGCACGCTATATGGCAAGAATGTTCCACAGGAGTTCGCATGATAAGATTGTTGATCTTTTGCAGGAAATGATCGTAGAAGCTGCGAAGACGTATCCGAAGAGAAGATTGCAGACAGATGAAAAAGTGCGGTATGAGAAGCTGCGAAAAAAAGCGGAAATGAGAAAAAATGAACTGGAGTCGCAGGGAATCAGAGCAACGATCTTCTGCGAAGAACCATTTGAAGCGGTCAGGGATTCGGTTGATCTTAAAGTATATCTTATGATCTGGAAGAGAAGAACTTTTAATAGAAAAGTAAGAATTGAAGAGATCATTTAATTGTTATCTGAAGACGGATGGAGTATAATAAGCAGTGGTCAGATCGTGACTTAAGATAAAGATTGGATTTTTATTAAAGAGAGGATACACGTATGATAACAGTAAAAGAATACAGAGGACATATTCGTAACTGGGAAGAACTTTGTGAAAGATTGGGAATTGATCTGTCTCTTTCAAGAGAAGAGCGGGAAAAAGAAATTCTGATCAAAGCGTATCAGACATGGGGCTATGAGATGGCAGACCATATGTATGGAATGTTTGCATTTGCTCTTTGGGATGATGAAGAGAAGAAGCTGTTCTGTCTGAGAGATCAGTTTGGCACAAAGCCATTCTATTATTATGAGACAGAGGATGGACAGCTTCTGTACGGTACAATGATCCGTGATATTATGAAGCAGCCTGGTTTTGTGAAAGAATTGAATGAGGAAATGCTGCAGTTATATCTGAGTCTTACATATGTAGCCGGTGAGAATACGTTTTTCAGAGGTCTGAAGAAGCTGATGCCGGGACGTTATCTGATCTGGCAGAATGGCAGACTTACAATTAAAAGATACTGGAAGCCTGAATTTCATCCGGATGAGAGTAAATCTCTTGAAGACTGGGCAGATGAGATTCATTCCACGATCCAGGAGATCATGCCGGAAGTGAAGACTGCGGATGAGAAAGTAGAGTCTTTCCTTTCAGGTGGTGTAGATTCTTCCTATGTACTTGCAATGTCTGATGCAGAGCAGGCTGACGGATGTGGATATGAAGAGGAGAGATTTGATGAATCTGTTCTTGCGGAAAAGACTGCAAGGATTCTTGGAAGAAAGTTCTCAAGGAGTCTGATCACACCGGAGCAGTTCTTTGATATAGTACCATATGTGATGTATAATATGGAGCAGCCGTTAGGTGATGCATCTGCGATTGTATTTACGCTTGGATGTAATGCAACGGCAGAGCATACAAAAATCTGCTATTCCGGAGAGGGTGCGGATGAATTTTTTGGTGGATATAATATGTACCGTAATGCAGAACGTTATGGGGAGAATCTGAAGACGTTCTATGTTGGAAATACGAACATCATGAAAGAAGATGAGAAAAAGAAGATTCTGAAAAAGTATGACCCGGATGTACTCCCGATCGAAGTGGCAAGAGAAATTTACGAAGAGACAGAAGGACTCGATCCGCTGTCAAAGATGTCAGATGTAGATATTCAGATCTGGCTGGAGGGAGATATTTATCTGAACGTTGATAAGATGAGTACGGCAGCAGGACTGGAGATCCGTATGCCACTGACAGACAGAAGGATTTTTGACATTGCGTCCCGTATGCCTTCAAGATATAAAGTGAATGAAGAGCAGAATAAGGTGGCGTTCCGTACAGCCGCAGCGAAGGTATTGCCGGAAGAGATTGCTTTCCGCAAGAAACTTGGATTTATTGTTCCGATTCGTATTTGGATGGCTGACGACAGATATAATCAGGATGTAAGACGGTTGTTCAACAGTGAGATTGCAGAGAAATTTTTTGATGTGGAGGCAATCAATGAAATTTTTGCAGACTATGTTGGTGGAAATTCTGATAACTGGAGAAAGGTATGGACGATCTATACATTCCTTGTATGGTATGAGGAGTATTTTATAAAGAGATAAGCTGGCAGCAAAGTGTAGAACGTTGCAGAGATAAAAAGGAAACCGCAGAAGTAAAATGAGACTTCTGCGGTTTCGTTAGTTCATTATAGTTGCCGGGGATATGTCTGAAAAATCTACTAATTTTTTAGACATATCCCCGGCAGTTTTTTCTCAAATATCTTCTTCAGATCATGGAAGAAGAAAGGCATACATAACAACAAAGTGGCACATACTTCCGCCCATTACGAAGAGATGAAAGATCTCATGGCTGCCGAAATTTTTATGACGGCTGTTGAATATAGGAAGTTTCAATGCATAGATCACTCCACCTACAGTATAAATAATTCCTCCGGTAAGAAGCCATGCAAAAGCGGCAGAGGACATATTATTGAGGATCTGAGAAAAAGCCAGAACACAGGTCCATCCCATACCAATGTAGAGGACAGAGGAGATCCATTTCGGACAAAACACCCAGAATGCCTTGATCAATATGCCGGCAATCGCAAATGCCCATACAATACAAAGAAGCGTGATGCCACGAGTCCCTTTTACTACAAGGAGGCATACCGGTGTATAGCTTCCTGCGATCAGAACGGAGATCATCATATGATCGATTTTTTTCAAGATAGTATTTACTTTTGGCGAGATATCAAAAGTATGATACGTTGTACTTGCAGCATATAATAAAATCAGACTGATCGCATAGACTGTAAGAGATCCAATGTAGATCCGGCTTGGTTCATGTGCAGCCTTGATAAGGAGCGGTACTGCCGCAAAGATTGCCATGAGCATGCCGATAAAATGAGTGATCGCACTTCCGGGATCTTTAATATGATGTCTTTTTTCCATAATAACACACCTCCGATATATTGATAAAACAACAAGTAGTTTTCAATACTACATTTAACGTATGCATATATAATAGCATGTATTCATGAAAAATCAAGAGGAGATTAAAAGGAATATGAAAAAAGTCAGATACAAATGTTGTACCTGACTTTTGAATATCTACGGGAATCCACAGGAAAACTATCGAATGACAGTGCCTGTCTTGCCTTTTAATGCATCCGTTACTTTATCGAAAGAAGTAATGTAAGCACTGCGTCCTTCGCATTCTTCTACGAAATCAACAGAAGCACGGAATTTAGGAAGCATATTGTAAATTCCGAAATGTCCTTCCTCCATATATGTCTTAGCCTGTTCTGTTGTGATCTCTCCCAGCGGTTCTTCATCTTTCTGTCCGAGATTAATGCAGACTTTTTCGACATTTGTAAGGATGATGAGCATTTCAGCGTCAATTCCCTCTGCAAGCTTTCCGGCTGCAAGATCTTTTTCGATGACGGCACTTGCACCTCGGAGATGGTTGTCCTGCTCCAGCACCGGGATTCCACCGCCTCCGGCAGCAATTACAACCTGATTAGCATCAAGAAGTGCCTTGACGGCATCCAGCTCGACGATTTTTACAGGATTTGGTGCGGATACGACACGACGGAACCCTTTGCCTGGCTCTTCAATCACATAATTTCCTTTTTTACGCTCTTCATTTGCTTCCTGTGCATTCATATAACGTCCGAGAACTTTGGTCGGTGTATAGAAAGCTTCATCATATGGATCGACAATTACCTGAGTGAGAACAGTACTGACAGTTCTGTAGATTCCACGATTAAGAAGTTCCTCACGGATTCCATTCTGAAGGTCATAACCGATATATCCCTGGCTCATGGCTGAGCAGACAGACATAGGAGCCGGTGTATAGTCTTTATGAGCTTTTGCAAATTCATTCATGGCTGTGTGGATCATGCCAAGCTGAGGTGCATTGCTGTGCGTGATCGCAACCTGATAGCCTTCCTCAATAAGGTCTGCGATACATTTGGCAGTATGCTTTACTGCGGTCTTCTGTTCTGGAAGTGTAGTACCAAGTGCACGGTGTCCCAGTGCAACAACAACTCTTTTTTTCATAATAATTTTCCTTTCGTTTCAAATTTTCAAGCTAATAACTAATTAAATTTTACTATTTTTTTTATATGAAATCAATATTTCTTACCAAATATATGGAAGACTTATTTTTAAAACAAAGCCAAGGAAGATAAGGCTGAGGAGAATACAGAGTACAATGCGGATGCTCTTCTTTAAATGGGAAAAAGCTTCTGTCCATTTAGGGGCAAGATAGTAAAGGAAAGCACATCCAAGCAGTGCAAAGACTGCGGAACCTCCGATATATGTATGTTCGTTCAGTGTGAAAAGATAGTCACTGTAGGCAGTTACTTTCAGGCTGTATCCGAGTTCAAGGATCCAGCTTGCGAGATATTCGATCAATGTGTAGACTGCAAAATTCAGAAAAAACACAAGCTCTGGTTTGGGAATGAGTTTCTTCATAAACAGTAAAAGTAATATGCCGAAAATCCCATACATAGGAGCCCATGGAAAGAAAACTGCTCCATCAAAAGAAAATTCTCCTGTCTTTAAAAGATGTATCAGGTTCTCTACGATCCATCCAAAAATAGAAAAAGCATGAAAAAGAAAAATGCAGGACCAGAGATCGTATTTACGAACCGGGTTGACCGGTGATCTTACAGCAGAAAATGGCGGTTGTACAGAAAAAAGGAAAACCGGATACTGGTCAGGTGCAAAATAAGAGGTCTGTGTATAAGGACCTTCCGAGTCATCATAAAGTGCCTTACTGATCAGAAGCTCATCTTCGGAAGGAATATGTTCCAGATAGGAATCATCCAGGTATTCATAGCCGGGAGAACGTGAAAGCACATAATTTCTGCGGAGTGTCAGATATAATTCAGCTTTGCAGGTTGCCATATAAGGGTTCACATATAAGAAATCGACAAGTCCCAGACTGAGCAGGGAGAGCATCTTCCATCCCAGAAAAGACAGATCCAGCAGTAAAAGCTTTTTCTTATTATGATTGCTGAGCTGGCGGGAAAGGAAGAAAGCATTTTTTTTACTGATCCTGGGATTTTCTGCCAGGATATATGGAATCATCCAATACTCATAATGCTTGTAGATTCCACCGATGACTGTAAAATTCCACAGAAACTGGTAGAGACTGCGGAAGAACATGGTAAAAGCAGGCCTGCGGATATAATGTAGCTTATAAAGAAAAAAGATTTTGGAAATCCGGGTATCTTTATAATTTTTCGATTCTAAAAAGAAACGTTTCTCGCCGATGATCAGAATATTATTTACAAAAATGCGATAGAGAAAAGCCAGGATCGCACTGATTCCAAGGATGAAGACGATAAAGTCGAAATGTTCATCCAAGAAAGTATTGAAGATCTTCAGGACTGCAAAAAAAGTAGAGGTACTGTCTGCATACAGATCCACAAGAAGATTGGTATAAGTAGCAGAAGGATTTTGATATAGATTCTCAATGTCAGTATTATGAAAAAGCCTTGTGGCAGTCTCTTCCAGGATCTGCGATGTAGTTTCGGTCTCAAAAGTCTGATGCAGATTGGAAATCGTGTCAATATGAGATAACGGATGCACTCCCAGAAAAGCGGTTGCCAGGGGATAGGAAGCTGTGAGAAGAGCGATAAGAAAGCAGACGGATACCATACGCCAGTAATTTTGTCGGATCGATCTGCGAGCATTCTTTTTTAATTCTTTTCTTTTCCACATAGTACTTTTCTCCCGTCTCTCTGATGGTATCATCATTATAGTTGAGCATGGTAAACTTTTCAATGTCTATTTATGCATCTGCTCATGTTCTTTCTTTACTTCGTTGAAGCAGGTGAGAGCATTCCATTCACAATTTGTTGGTGTGAGGATCGCTTTATAAGGAAATGGACCAGCACCGCAGCGTCTGAGGGCAGCAAGTGCCTGATCAAGTCGGTTATTCTGAAAAAAGCAGAAAAGGAACAGTGGGGCAGAAAGTTCTTCTCCGTCATAAACCTCAGTGGTGGGGGAAAAATTTTTCATTCCGGCGAGAAATCCGAGCGGTTGCAGATAGTCTTTCTGTGAGATGCAACGCAGCCGGATATGCAACGGAAGCAAGGCACGCTGGATCTTCAAAAGCTCGGGCCTGGAAGGTGCATGGAACAGCAGTAAAGTTTCATTCATAACAAACTCTCCTTTAGGATCATGATGAATCTATTGTAAGATGTTGGGATCAAAAGCCCCCAACAATGATGCCAACGGATTGTTTCGTGCTACGCACTCCCACAATCCTACCCGCTATTCGCATATCATGGTGCTTACGCCCCACTTTTATGCTCATATCGGGGCGGGTCTCAAGGTCATTCTACCACCAGTGTGCAAGCACATGTGGTTTCAGACCTTTTGACCCTGACATCATTGTAATATATGTACCGAAAAAAAGAAATACAGAAATGTCACGATCTGTCCGATGCCGGAATAAAATAGTTGTAAGATTCCGGTACGGGGAGAGAACGATGAGATTTTGTGAAATGCGGGAAAAAGAAGTAGTTAATATCTGTACAGGAAAGCAGTTGGGCTGTGTTGTGGACCTGGAGCTTGATACCTGTTCCGGGAAGATTGAATCGATTGTTGTACCGGGACCGGGAAAATTTTGCGGATTTTTCGGAACGGACTGTGAATATGTGATTCCGTACAGTTGTGTAAAAAAAATCGGACCGGATGCAGTATTAGTGGAAATAAAAGAAGAAAAGTTTTTGCAAAAATACTAGACATTGTGTATAATGAGGACGGAAACAAATTCGTTTCACAGACGGATTGAAAATAAATGCCGCAGGGAGTGTGTGGTGGATTGTATATGCGGAAAGGCGGAACAGACGAATGAGATGTCCATATTGTGGAAACCCTGATACAAGAGTGATCGATTCCAGACCGGCAGAGGATAAGAGTTCGATTCGCAGAAGGCGTTCCTGTGACGAGTGCGGGAAACGTTTTACAACTTATGAAAAAGTAGAGACGATTCCTCTGATCGTGATCAAGAAGGACAACAACCGGGAGCAGTATCAACGGTCAAAGATTGAGAATGGTGTGCTGAGTGCGTGTTATAAGCGTCCTGTTCCTGCAGATCAGATCCAGAAGACGATCGAGGCGATCGAGCTGGAGATCTTTAACCGGGAAGAAAAAGAGATCCCGAGCAGTGAGATTGGAGAGATTGTTATGGATAAGTTAAAAGATCTTGATCCGGTGGCATATGTGAGGTTCGCATCAGTATACAGAGAGTTTAAAGATGCAAATACATTTATGGATGAGCTGAAAAAGTTTTTAAAATAGGAAGAACGAACCGGTTATACCTGAAGCGGAAGTATGACCGGTTTTCTTTTTGAAAGAGGAGATGAAAAAATGCGGACGTACAGGCTGGTGATCGCTTATGATGGGACAGCATACCAGGGATGGCAGAGACAGGCCAATACAGAGATGACCATTCAGGGGATTTTGGAATCCTGTATTTCAAAGGCAGCCGGATATGCGGTGGAAGTAAATGGATCAGGAAGGACGGATGCAGGCGTGCATGCCCGCGGACAGACAGCCAGTGTGGTGCTTCACGGGAAAGCGGAGGACGGATTTTTCACAGAGAAGGTAAATAAGCTGCTGCCTCCGGATATCCGGATCAGAGAAGCCGGACTTGAAAAAAATGGGTTTCATGCGAGAAAGAGTGCTGTAGGAAAAAGGTATGTGTATCAGATTGATACTGATGAAAAGCCGGATGTATTTGACCGGCGTTACACGTATCATTTCCCGAAGAAACTTGATATTGCAGCGATGCAGCAGGCAGCGGAACTTTTGACCGGCACGCATGAGTTTGCAGCTTATACGGATAAAAAAGATGAAACGTCCACAAAGCGGACAATTTATGCTATAATGGTTGGCGGACAAGGTGGCAGGATCAACATCCAATATGAGGGAACGGGATTTCTTTATCATATGGTAAGGATTCTGACAGGAACTTTGCTCGAAGTTGGAATGGGGACACGCAGGATCGAAAGCGTGACGATAGCTTTAGAGGCAAAGGATAGAACAAAGGTTGGATTTCTGGCTCCGGCAAGAGGATTATTCCTTGACGAAGTCTATTATAAGGAGAAGTCCTGGAAGGAGGAATAGATTGAAGCTAATATCGTGGAATGTAAATGGTATCCGGGCATGCGTTCAGAAAGGATTTCTGGATTTCTTTCATGAGGCAGATGCGGATATTTTCTGTATTCAGGAGACGAAGATGCAGGAAGGACAGTTGAATCTGGAACTGGAAAGGTATCATCAGTACTGGAATTATGCTGTGAAGAAAGGCTATTCCGGAACAGCAGTATTTACCAAAAAAGAACCATTATCGGTATCCTATGGACTGGGGATTGAAGAGCATGACCAGGAGGGACGCGTGATCACCTGTGAGTTTGAGGATTTCTATTTTGTGACAGTTTATACACCAAATTCCCAAAGTGAGCTTGCAAGACTGGATTACAGGATGAAATGGGAAGATGATTTCCGTGCCTATCTTAAGAAGCTGGAGAAAAAGAAGCCGGTGATCGTAACCGGTGATCTGAATGTTGCACATAAAGAGATCGACCTTAAAAATCCGAAGACAAACCGGAAAAATGCAGGATTTACAGATGAAGAGCGTGGAAAGTTCACAGAGCTTCTTGATGCAGGTTTCATTGATACTTTCCGGTATTTTTATCCCGATCAGGAGGGAATTTATTCATGGTGGTCGTACCGGTTCAGTGCAAGAGCGAAGAATGCAGGCTGGCGGATTGACTATTTCTGCGTGTCAGAATGCCTGAAGGACAGATTGGCAGATGCAAAGATTCTGACAGAAGTAATGGGATCAGATCATTGTCCGATCGAGCTGGATCTGAAATAAATACGGTTACTGTCCGGAGGGAATGAATCTGAATTGACAGAGAGGAAAGAAAAGAGATAAGATAGAAAAAGGCAGTAAGATAGGAGGTCTTTAAAATGACAAAAATAGATATTATTTCCGGTTTTCTTGGAGCCGGTAAGACGACATTGATCAAAAAGCTTCTTTCAGAAGGTTTTAAGGGAGAGCAGGTTGTATTGATCGAGAATGAGTTCGGAGAGATTGGAATCGACGGTGGATTCCTGAAAGAGGCGGGAATCGAGATCCGTGAGATGAACTCAGGTTGTATTTGCTGTTCACTGGTAGGAGATTTTGGAAAGTCTCTTCATGAGGTAGTAGACACGTATCACCCTGACCGTATTCTGATCGAGCCTTCCGGTGTCGGAAAACTGTCGGATGTTATCAAGGCAGTGCAGGATGTGCAGGATGAGATTGATGCGGAGCTGAACAGCTTTACCACCGTGGTAGATGTGACAAAGTGCAAGATCTACCGCAAGAATTTTGGTGAATTTTTCAGTAATCAGATCGAGTATGCAGGAGCAGTGATCTTAAGCCGTACAGATAAGGCAAAGCCGGAAAAGATTCAGGAAAGTGTTGCTCTGCTGAGAGAGTTAAATGAAAAAGCTCCGATCATCACAACACCAATCGAGCAGCTCCCGGGTGAAAAGATTTTGGAGGCAATGGAATCCAGCAAGTCTCTGGAAGAAGAACTGCTTGCAGAAGTTGCTCACGAAGCTCATGAACATCATCACGACCATGACCACGAGGAGCATGAGCATCATCACGACCATGATCATGAAGAGCATGAACATCATCACGACCATGATCATGAATGTGGCTGCGGCTGTGGACACCACCATCACGATCATGAGGGACACCATCATGCCGATGATGTATTTACAAGTTGGGGAAAAGAGACAATCCGTACTTATACAAAAGAAGAGATCGGAAATATCCTCAAGACCCTGGAAGAAGATGGATCTTATGGCAATATCCTTCGTGCAAAAGGTATGGTTGCAGGTGCTGATGGAGAATGGATCTATTTCGACATGGTTCCGGGTGAGCATGAAGTAAGAACCGGAGCACCTGAATATACAGGACGTATCTGTGTGATCGGTGCAGAGAATAAAGAAGACAAACTGGCGGAATTATTTCAGGTGAAATAGTCTGAAAGAAAAAGAAAGTGAGAAAGAAAAATGAGACAATCGGATGTTATGGTATATCTGATGACAGGATTCCTGGACAGCGGAAAGACCCAGTTTCTGACATTTACGTTGGAGCAGGATTATTTTCAGATCCAGGGGAAGACGCTTCTGATCCTCTGTGAGGAAGGAGAGGAAGAGTATGATCCAAAGGAAATGCTGAAGTATGGTGTTGTGATCGAAAAAGTGGAAGATAAAGAGGACCTGACAGAAGCATGGCTTGAGGAGATGAACCGGAAGCATAAACCGGAGAGAGTTGTAGTTGAATACAATGGTATGTGGCCGGTCAGTGATTTTGAGAAACTGGCACTTCCGGCAGGTTGGAAGATCGAACAGAAGATCGCAACTGTTGATGCAAGTACTTTTCAGATGTACCTTACAAATCTGAAGCCATTATTTGTTGAAATGGTAAAAGGGGCGGAACTGGTTCTTTTTAACCGCTGTGAGGACAGAGGTCCGCTGGCGGGATACAGAAGAAGTGTCAAAGTGGTCAGCCCACAGGCAGAAGTTATTTTTGAAGATGAGAACGGAGAAGTCGACAATATTTTTGAGGATGAGGTTCCGTATGATTTAAATGCTCCGGTGATTGAGATCCGCAGGGAAGACTATGGAATCTGGTATGTGGATATGATGGAAAATCCAGACCGGTACAAGGGAAAAGTAGTAGAGTTTGTGGCAAAGGTGATGAAGCCACGGGCTTTTCCGTCAAAGGTATTTCTTCCGGGACGTACAGCAATGACCTGTTGTGCAGATGATACCTCTTTCCTTGGTTATGTCTGCAGAAGTCCATATGCACCAAAGCTGAAACCGGGTGACTGGGTAAAAGTAAGAGCAAAAGTCAGCTTTAAAAATCTCTCTGTATACAGAGGCGAGGGCCCGGTATTGGATGCGGAGAATATTGAACCGGCAGAACCGATCGAAGAAATGGTATATTTTAACTAGAAAAAGGTTGATTGACAAGAGAAAATCAAGCCGATATAATAAGGCACAGAGACAAGGGCGTTTCCAGTATGGGTGGAGATCGCCCTTTATCAATATATACCGGAGTGCGTGGGGAGCTGCTGATGGCAGATTTTCTGTATTAGGATGAAAAAACTGGAAACGGTATGAAAAAGGAGGTTGTTATATGCATAACTATACAAGGGAAGACATCATCCGTATTGTGGAGGAAGAAGATGTTGCCTTTATCCGTCTGCAGTTTACAGATATTTTTGGAACGTTGAAGAATATGGCTGTAACAGTAGGACAGCTTGAAAAAGCACTGAATAATAAATGTATGTTTGATGTGTCGTCGCTGGAGGGAATCGAAGGAGAAGAGGATTGCGATATGTATCTGTATCCGGATCTGAGTACCTTTGAGATTTTCCCGTGGCGGCCGCAGCAGGGAAAAGTAGCAAGACTGATCTGTGATGTCTATCGTAAAGATGGAACTCCGTATGAGGGGGATCCACGTTATGTTCTGCGGAAAGCAGTTGCCGAAGCGGAAGAGATGGGATATTCCATGAATGTCGGACCGGAGTGTGAGTTCTTTCTGTTCCATACAGATGAAGATGGACTGCCGACAACAGTGACTCATGAAGAAGGCGGATATTTTGATATCGGGCCATTGGATCTGGGAGAAAATGCAAGGAGAGACATGATCCTTACACTGGCGGAAATGGGATTTGAGATCATTTCTTCTCACCATGAGATCGCACCGGCTCAGCATGAAATCGACTTTCATTATGATGAGGCGATGGTTACGGCAGATAATCTGATGACATTTAAGATGGTGGTTAAGACCATTGCAAAAAGACATGGACTGCATGCTACGTTTATGCCAAAGCCAAAGAGTGAGACCTACGGTTCGGGAATGCATATCAATCTTTCCCTTTATGGAAGAGATGGAATGAATGTCCTCTATAATGCGGAGGACGTAAATGGTCTGAGTGAAGAAGGATACTATTTTATCGGTGGTCTGATGAAGCATATGAAGGCGATCACGTGTATCACAAATCCGACAGTAAATTCTTACAAGCGTTTTGTGCCGGGATATGAAGCACCGGTATATATGGGATGGTCGGCAAAGACAAGAGGACCATTGATTCGTGTATCGGCAGATAAAGAAAGAAAATCCAGGCTGGAGCTGCGAAGTCCGGATGCAACGGCAAATCCGTATCTGGCACTGGCAGTTCTTCTGAAAGCAGGCATTGACGGAATTAGGAATAAAATTATGCCGCCTGCGAATATAGATGAGAATATCCAGAAGATGACGCAGGAAAGAAGAGATGAACTTCATGTGGAAGAACTCCCGAGAAATCTTGGGGATGCCACGGCGGAACTGGAGAAAGATCAGTTTCTGATCGATGTATTGGGGGGAGAACTGGCTAAGAAGATCATCAAGGCCAACAAGAAAGAATATAAGGAGTACTGTATGCAGGTGACTGACTGGGAGATCGCACATTATCTCCACAGACTGTAGGACAGATACAACGCAGGAAATTGAACTTTGAATGTCAATTTTTAAAATGGTATGAAGAGAGGATCAAAAAGGCAACTGGAGGTGAGCAGATATGAGCCATATTATTGTGGTATTTCCGAGAAGAGATAACGCAGTAAATATCCGTAATGTACTTGTACGTGCGGGGATGGAAGTATCTGCGGTTTGTCTGACCGGTGCAAAAGTTCTGCAATATGTGGATAACTGGAGCGATGGAATCGTGGTATGTGGATATCGTCTTCAGGATATGCAATATACGGAACTAAGGGAAGCACTGCCGTTTTCATTTGATATGCTTTTGGTCGCACCCCCATCAAAATGGATGGATGAACTGCCGGAGGGTGTTGTGGGACTGCCACTGCCGATCAAGGTCTACGATCTTGTCAGTACAATGGAAATGCTTCAGCAGTCACAGGAAAGAGAAAGAAAGAAGCGGAAAGAAAGAAGCCGGAAAAGAAATGATGCAGAAAAGAAGCTGGTTGACCAGGCGAAAGCATTACTGATGGAACGAAATAATATGTCTGAGGATGAAGCACACCGGTACTTGCAGAAAAGCAGTATGGACAGTGGAACCAATCTGACGGAGACTGCACAGATGATCCTGACGATCCTGAATGAGTAGGATACGTCTTAAACTGAAAAGATACTTAAAAGGCTGCAACAGGCAGCGGAATGGAGAAAAAGATGAAATTTACAAAAATGCAGGGACTGGGAAATGATTATGTATATGTAAATTGCTTTGAAGAAAAGATAGAAGATCCATCAGCACTGGCGGTCAGGATCAGTGACCGCCATTTCGGGGTCGGATCGGATGGTCTGATTCTGATCAACCCATCGAAAGTGGCAGATTGTGAGATGGAAATGTACAATGCGGATGGTTCACGCGGAGAGATGTGTGGAAATGGAATCCGTTGTGTTGGAAAATATATGTATGATTATGGGCTGACAGATAAGGAGGCAATTTCCGTAGAGACGCTTGCCGGGATTAAATATCTACAGTTTTTCATAGAAAATGGAAAGGTCGCAAAAGTAAAGGTTGATATGGGAAGTCCGATTCTCACACCGGCAGAGATCCCTGTGGTAGCGGAAGGAGAACGTGCAGTAGATGAGCCGATCGTTGTGGACGGGACAGAGTACCGGATGACCTGCATTTCCATGGGAAATCCGCATGCGATCGTGTATGTGGATGATGTGAAGAATCTTCCGATTGAAAAAATTGGTCCATCATTTGAAAAGCATGAAAGATTTCCAAACCGCGTGAATACAGAGTTTGTAAAAGTACTTGATCGCAATACTGTAGAGATGCGGGTGTGGGAACGCGGATCAGGAGAGACACTGGCATGCGGAACCGGAGCCTGTGCAACAGCCGTTGCCTGTATTCTGAACGGGTTGACAGAAGAGAAAGTTACAGTAAAGCTTCTCGGAGGAGATCTGGAAATTGAGTGGGATCGTGAGAAAAATAAAGTCTTTATGACTGGTCCGGCGAAAGTAGTTTTTGACGGAGTATGGGAAGAATAAAAAGAGAAAAAGAGAAGTATCTTTCAGGATGCAAAAAGTTCTGAAAGATACTTTTTTTTGTTGCACACACCCCTGCAGGCTCGTATGAGATGAGATTTACCAGGCAGACGAAAAAGATGTATTAAAATTTTGTCATAGGGACGGGAGAAATCTGCTGAATGTTTCGGAGCAAAAAAAGGACTACAGAAATCTGTAATCCTTTGAAATCGGAGTGACAGGATTCGAACCTGCGACCTCTACGTCCCGAACGTAGCGCTCTACCAAGCTGAGCCACACTCCGATAAAATAGGGAACTTGCAACTGCAAATTCCCAGCTACGGAAAAGGGACTTGAACCCCTACTAACAGAGTCAGAGTCTGCTGTGCTGCCAATTACACCATTCCGCATCATCTTAGTTTATTTCGTCGTATCTTGTCCGACGCAACAAGGTTATTATATCAGACTATCAGAAAAATGCAACCCCTTTTTTGAAAAAATCACGTTAGAATTTTTGAAGAAAAAAGCTTAAAAGTCAGAAAATTCAGAAAATTATTCAAAGGAAATAACACAGGGTTTTACATTTAGTGGGGGAATATGATATTCTTAAAAGAAAAGGGAGGCATAGGATATGGAGGCAGCAGAGATTATTAAAGGATTGAGAGATAAGACCGGAATGACGAGAAAGGCATTTTCGGATCATCTGGGGATTCCGGTACGGACAGTAGAGGACTGGGAAAAAGGAAAAAGGACACCGCCGGAATACATCCCGCGTCTGATTGCATATCAGTTAAAGTATGAAGAACTGATCAAAAAGCTTGGAAAAGAAGACATTGAAGAGTAGCAATGGCTGACGGGCTATAAAAGATATGGGCATATCTGAAGGGAGATATTTATGAAGAAGTATACATATGACGCGTTTATCAGCTATAGTCATAATGAAAAGGATGCTTTTGCGGCAGAACAGCTTCATAAGATATTAGAACATTATCATATTCCAAAAAGAATACAGCAGAGTTCGGGAAAAAAGAAGATTGAAAGAGTATTTCGGGATCGGGAGGAAATGCCGATTTCTTTTAACCTTGCCAGTAATATTCAGGAAGCACTGGATCAGTCAGAATTTTTGATCCTGATGTGTTCCCCCAATTCGATCAAATCAGAGTGGGTCCAAAGAGAAGTGGAGACATTCCTGAAAAGTCATAGCAAAGAGCAGGTTCTGACCGTTTTGTTAGAGGGAGAACCGGAGAAAGTATTTCCGGAAGTTCTCTGTTATGAGGAAAGAAAGGCAGAATCGGAAGATGGAACGGAGCAGACGGTAAAGGTCAGAATTGAACCGATGGCTGCAGATATCAGGGGGAAAGATAAGAGTGAGATCAAAAAGAAGATCGAGCAGGAAAGCCTCAGGATTCTGGCAAAGATGCTGGGGTGTACTTATGATACATTGCGACAGCGGCACAGGGAATATGCACTTCACAGAATGATGGCGGTTCTGGGTGGTGTTGCCGGTGTGGCAGTGGTTTTTACGATATATGCATTTCACCAGTCCGCAAAGATCAATGAACGTTATCAGGAATCCAGAAGAAATCAGGCCAGATATCTTTCACAGATTTCAACCGATCTTTTAGATGGAGGAGACAGAGAAAATGCCCTGCTGACAGCACTTGCAGTTGTGCCTGAAGACTCCGATTCAGATGAACCGGTAGCAGAAGAGCAGATGTATGCATTGAATGAAGCACTGCATTCTTACGAGCATGAGGAGCACCTCAATTACAAACCGTTGTATAAATATGAAATGAGTGGAAATACTTATTCTTCACAGTCACAGAGTTCGGGAATGCTGAGTGAGGACGGACAAACTTATTTCTGTGTGGATCAGCTTGGCAATGCCTATGTGCTGAATGTAGAGGATGGAAGCTGTATCTGGAAGATTGCTCCGGGTGAATGGGAGACAAAAGAGACGAATGGATTTCGGAAGATTCTTCCTGTAAAAGACGAGAAGGCAGTATTGATTACAAAGAAAGGCATTTTTTATATTGACTGGAAAAAGCAGCAACTGATAAGAGAGATGAAAAATGACGCCGAAGAAGATTTCTTGTCCGAACGGGATCGGGACGGGGCATGCTGCACTGTATCGGGAACGAATCTGGCGATTGCCAACGGACACTATTTGTGGGTGTATGACCTGGAGAGTGGAGAATGTCAGCTCCAGAGTCAGTATGACCAGGAGAAATATAGTTCAGATCAGGCGAATGCGATTGCGTTTGATGAAAAGGCAGAAAATGTATTTCTTGCGTTTGGAATAGATTGGGGATATGCTGAGCTTTCTGCATCAGAAAGCAAAGAGGGTGTGTTGAAAATCCGGATTTCTACAGGAGAAAAATCTCGGGTCGCAACAGAAAAAGCGAAAAAGATATGTGCAGTAAGTGAAAACCAGATGGCTGTGCTGCATATGGAATGCATCAATGAGGATGAGATAATTGATCATGGTGAAATGAGTGCTGTCCAGGCAAAGTACTGGATTACTTTATATGATACAGCGGAGGGAAAAAAGCAGTGGAGTAGTGTGCCGTATACTGTTTCGGGTTATACCATACCGGAAACGCTTTTGCTTCGGGACATGGAAATTAATGGGGAACTTAAAAAAGTGCTGGTTGTCAGTGCAAAAGACAGGATTCAACTCATTGATGCAGAGAACGGTACTGTAATACGGGAAGGAATCTTCCGGGAAGATATTGTAAATGTTGTCCAGGCAGATAAGAGAAGATTGCTCGTGGGTCTGTCAGATGGAAGTGTGATGATTGGAACAGTCGAAGATATGTCAGCCAATATGGAAGTCGGCAGTGTTTCGGGAAAAATATTAGATTTCACATTTAGTCCGGAGCATCAGCAGGTCATCTGGACAATGAAATCTGGAAAAAGGCTTGTTTTTGGGGAAAAGCAGACAGATCAACAGATGAAGTCGGTAAATCTGGAAAAAGAAAATGATGTGGATTCTGTGAAATACACTACATGGACAGATCAGAAGGGAAAAGAACAAAATTATCGCATCATTGAATATAACGGTTTGCAGACAGATTTAAAAGAAGGAGTCAGAGTATACAGAACAGGGACATCGGATCTTATTTTTCAGTATGAGTGTAAGACCGCAGGCGGAATGATTTCGGAAGTGAAATTCGCTGATATAGATGGAAATCCGGGGCTGTCGTTTAAAGTAATAGAAAAATATGAAAGCAATGAGTTGGGAAAAAGGTATGAATCTAAATATGTGACAGCAGATCTTAACAGTGGAAAAATCTGTTCCGAGCAGACGGAAGACGAGGTCGAAAATCAGTTTGATTCTGTATCAGCAGTGGAGGTTGGAAATAAAGGTCTTGTAGTCATGTATGGTAATGAAGATTTTGCGGCAGCTAATAAAGAAATAAGTTTCATGACGGGAAGTCTGACAGAAAAAGGGATTCAGTTTAGCAAAAAGGCAAAGTCCCATCAAGTGACAGAAGAGGGTCGGGGGGTTAATTGGGTTTCTATAACCGCAGACGACAGGTATGTGCTTTTTCACATAGATAATCAGGATGATACATATTGCCTGAAAGTCTGGAATGTGGAAAAGGAAAAATGGGAGTCTTATGACGGACAGACAGAACTTCTGGTTTTAGATGCGAGAGATAAGAGGAATAGTATGTCGATCGGTGCAGAAAAGAATTTGCTGGCAACTTATACTCAGGATGGAATGATTCATGTATTTGATCTGGAAAAAGGAACAGAAGCCCAGACACTCAAGTGTGGAAATTATAAAAAGATCCAGATGGGATTCTGTGCAAATGATCAGTATCTGGTCACATATGATGACTCAGAGATGATTACATTGTGGGATATTTCCGAAGGAAAAATACTGATGAAGGAAGAATACGACAGTAAAACATCAATTGAAAGTTTATATACAAATGGAAGTGGATGGTATTTCGGAGTCGGATTTTATGGATATACACTTGGTGATGAGGGATTTTATACTTCCGAACTGATGCTGTATTCGATTGATAAAGAAGGAAAATTTTATAAGTATGCATATATTCCGGCAGGGTATGCGGATTATACGGGCAAAGAAATTTGTGTGGCTTCCGGTGAGGGATGGTATAGCCCATTTTATAGTTTCAGTGAATTGAGGAAGCGTGCGGAGAAAGAAATGGCCGGTAAAAGTCTGAGTGATGCAGATAAAAACCGCTACTTTATTTCGGAATAAAAGAGAGAATGAGGAAAAAGAGATGATCTGGAAAATTTGCTTTGCAATGTCACTGATCTTTCTGGCAGCAGGGGCAGTGATGTTCTTTTATAAGCGATATCATGGAAAAGGCGGAGTGAGATATTTAGGCGGTGGAGTTTTCCTGTCTGCAGTATCCATCTGCTTTCCGGTCATGCATCTGACTGAAAATGATGGATTTGCACTGGCGATGAGCATTTCACAGAGCATCAGAATGTTTGTGATTGATACGGGAACGTCGGATATTCTGGATGTCTTGCAGCAAGATGCTCTTGGGAGTATTTATATTCCTTATAAAATTGTCGTATGCATATTATATTTGCTTGGCCCGGTCTTTACATTGAGCGTAGTGCTGCGGTATTTTTCTAACTTTTTTGAGAGGCTGAGAATTTTTTTCAGTAGCAGAAAAAATCTTTACATCTTTTCAGATCTAACAGAGAAGTCACTTGAAGTTGCCACAAATCTCGTGGAAAAGGATGAAAAAAAGAAATCTGCGATTTTATTTTGTAATTCAAATGCCAAAGATGATGAAAATGTAGAGCTGGAAGAAAAGGCAAGAGTGATCGGTGCGATTCTTGTCCCACAGGAGGCCTCCCGGTTGCATCTGAAGAATAAAAAAAGGTATCTTACCTATTTTCAGATCTCGGATGACGAAGAAAAAAACCTGGATTGCACGTTAGCAATGATTGACCGGATGACCGAAAAAAATCTCAAAAAATATGGGGCTACAGAACAGAATATTACCATTTACTGCTTTGCTTCAGGAGATGAAAAGGAAATTTTGCTGGATGCAAAAGATAAAAGAAATCTCAGAGTAATTTTGATCGATGAGATCAGGGATTCTGTCTATGAGCAGTTATATCGTTATCCACTTTATGCAAATCAGAACAGTACAGAGGAAAATGGAAAGTTGTCCGTTCTGATCGTCGGAGGCGGGAAAATCGGTACAGAATTTTTAAAAGCTGCGGTATGGATGGGACAGATGAAGAGTTTGGATCTTGAGATTTATATGATTGATCTGAAAGGAAATCTTCGGAGAAAATCATTCAGTGCAAGATGCCCGGAACTGCTGCAGGAAGATTCTGATTATCAGATTGACATCCATAAGGGAAATATTTTCAGTAAAAAAATAGAGCTGTATCTGAATGAACTGAAAGATATCAACTATTGTATGGTATCTCTTGGTGAAGATGAAAAAAGTCTCAGGGCGGCACTGGCCCTTCGGGGATATTTTTATCGCAGATATAAAAAGGTTCAGCCGGTGATCAGCGTTTATGTGGAGAGTAGAAAGAAAAGAGAAGCAATCCGGAATCTGAATGAGACAACCAGGACAAAAGAAAAATATTATTATGATATTGTACCTTTCGGAAATGGTGGAATCTATCAAAGTCAGCAAGGCAGTGAAGCATTATTGATCGAATATCTTGGACTGGGTATTCATGCACATTACTGCAGACTGAAGAAAGAAGATACCCGGGAAACTCGAAGAGAAGTAATAAAAGGTTATTATAGCAGACAGTATAATCGCAGGTCGAGTATTGCAGGTGGAATGCATATTAGTTCAAAGCTTTGGGAAATGGGACTTGGAATTATAAGAGTACCTGAAAATGAGTGCGAAAAGAAACTGTTTCAAAAATTTGTCCATCCGGTAAACTATGAAGAAAGAACCGAAAATATAAGAAAAACCTGTTATAGTCTGGAGCATGATCGCTGGATGGCGTATGTCCGGGCAGAGGGCTGGAGTCTTGCAACAGAAGGTGGCAAAAATATAGATGACATCAGGGAATGTTACGAACAGTATTGTCAGGTATTCAAAAATCAGAGTTATCCAGATAAACTGCATCCGGCTCTGATTCCGCTGGAAAGTGATGATCCACAGATTGCAACACTTCAGCAGGTAGATGATATGATTGTTCAAGTGAATAAGAAATTAGGGCTTGAATATGAACCGCGTTATGTAGAATCTGACGAGGAAGTAGTCGATCATATTGGCGAAATAGTTTCCGGGGAATGGTGCGGTGAAGAAGGGATTGTTCTCAATGGAAGAGTGGTTCGGGCAAATGAATGGATCATCGCAGATCTTGGAGAAATCCTGCAGTACGATACAGAAATTTTAAAGAGAGATGAAGCCAAAATGAGTTTGGAGAAAAAGCTGGCATTGCAATATGAAATGATGCGGTGCAGAAATGGGAAAATTAGTCTGTAAATAATGAAAGAAGAAAATAGAAGGGAGTCTTGAATGAGTATACTAAATGTTGAACATCTGACGCACGGTTTTGGAGACAGGGCAATCTTCACAGACGTGTCATTCCGTCTGTTGAAGGGAGAGCATATCGGGCTGGTCGGAGCAAATGGAGAAGGAAAGTCCACTTTTATGAATATTGTCACGGGAAAGCTTATGCCGGATGAGGGAAAGGTAGAGTGGTCGAAGAATGTCCATGCAGGGTATCTGGATCAGCATGCCGTGTTAAAGCAGGGGATGACGATCAGGGAAGTTCTGAAATCAGCTTTTGACCCGCTTCTGCAAAAAGAAATAAGAATGAACGAGATCTGCGATCTGTTAGGAACTGCAGATGAGGAAGAAATGAATCTTCTGATGGAAGAACTGGGAACGATACAGGATGAGCTGACGTTGCATGATTTTTATACCATTGATGCAAAAGTGGAAGAGGTTGCAAGAGCCTTAGGACTTCTTGATCTTGGCCTGGACCGGGATGTAACTGATCTGAGTGGTGGACAGCGAACCAAAGTACTGCTGGCAAAACTCCTGTTGGAAAAGCCGGACATTCTTTTGCTGGACGAGCCAACGAATTATCTAGATGAAGAGCATATTGCATGGCTGAAAAGATATCTTTTAGATTATGAAAATGCATTTATCCTGATTTCACATGATATTCCGTTCCTAAATGAAGTGGTTAATATCATTTATCATATGGAAAATCAGGAATTGAACCGTTACGTGGGAGATTACAATCATTTCCAGGAAGTTTATGCTGTGAAAAAAGCACAACTGGAGGCAGCATACCGCAGACAACAGCAGGAGATCAGTGAACTGAAAGATTTCGTGGCAAGAAATAAAGCGAGAGTTTCTACAAGAAATATGGCGATGTCCAGACAGAAAAAGCTGGACAAGATGGATCTGATCGAACTGGCAGGAGAACGGCCAAAGCCGGAATTTCATTTCCGGTATGGAAGAACGCCGGGAAAAATGCTCTTTGAGACAAAGGATCTTGTGACGGGATATGACGAGCCGCTGTCAAAACCTCTGAATTTCTCTATGGAACGAGGACAGAAGGTCGCACTGGTTGGAACGAACGGAATCGGGAAAACGACATTGCTGAAAAGTATCCTGGGGCTGATCCCGGCACTGGAAGGGAACTGTGAACTTGGAGATAATCTGGGGATCGGTTACTTTGAACAGGAAGTAAAAGGTGAAAATAAAAATACATGTATAGAAGAGCTGTGGCAGGAGTTTCCGTCCTGTACCCAGTATGAAATCCGCTCTGCACTGGCAAAATGTGGACTGACGACAAAGCACATAGAAAGTCAGGTCAGGGTCCTGAGTGGTGGCGAGCAGGCAAAGGTACGCCTGTGCAAGCTTTTGAACCGGGATACGAATCTTCTTCTGCTGGATGAACCGACAAACCATCTGGATGTTGATGCAAAAGATTCTCTGAAGAAAGCTTTGCAGGAATACCGGGGAAGCATCCTTCTGATCTGTCATGAACCGGAGTTTTATGAGGATGTGGTGGATGAAGTCTGGGATATGAGCCAGTGGACGACCAAAATCTTTTAAAATTGCACAAATGCAAATATGAGTTAATTGTAGAAAAATGACGAAAATGTTTGAAAATTAGAAAAATCCTTAAATTTAACCTGAAATAATGATAAAATATACAAAGATAGTCTGTTAATAGAGAATTTGAATGAAAAGTCTCTGTATTATTGGCAATAATTGAAGTATAAGATGATGTTGGGGTCAAAAGCCCCCAACAATGATGCCAACGGATTGTTTCGTGCTACGCACTCCCACAATCCTACCCGCTATTCGCATATCATGGTGCTTACGCCCCACTTTTATGCTCATATCGGGGCGGGTCTCAAGGTCATTCTACCACCAGTGTGCAAGCACACGTGGTTTCAGACCTTTTGACCCTGACATCATAAGATTCAGGAAAAGGAGGATATGAAATGCTCAGCAGAGGAGATGCGGTAGTTTATAAATGCAGAGGAATGTACAAAGTGGAAGAAATTGGTACGCTGGATTTTTCATTTGCGGACAGTAAAAAGAAGTATTATACGTTACAGTCCATAGAAAATGCAAAGGATAAGGCTTATGTACCTACAGATGATGAAAAAAATATCCGTCGGCCGGTGAGCTTTGAAGAGGCAAAGCATTTACTGGACTGCGTAGATAAGATCGAAGTGCTGAGCGTAAAAAATGAAAAGTTCCGGGAACAGGAGTATAAAGATTGTATTTCGGATTTTAGACCGGAAAACTGGGTGAGAGTCCTGAGAACTCTCTATACAAGGACAAAGCGTCGTGGCAGCATGACAAGTATGGACAAGAAATATCAGATGCTGCTGGAGCATGCCCTGTACAGTGAAATGCAGTATGTTCTTGGAATTTCGGCAGCAGAGCTGTCCGGGCTGCTCACATCAAATCTTGCGAAAATATAATGCACATGATATACTTCTCCTGAATGTAAATTTAGGAGAATTTTTTACTGGAAACTGAAAGGAGAAAAGACGAATGAAGATGCTGTCGATCGAGCAGGAACTGAAGAACAATTCTTATCCGGGAAGAGGAATTATTATCGGAAAGACCCCTGATGGAACGAAGGCTGTCACTGCCTACTTCATTATGGGAAGGAGTGAAAATAGCAGGAATCGTGTATTTGTGGAAGAGGAAGAAGGAATTCGCACGCAGGCGTTTGATCCGTCAAAGCTGACTGACCCGAGTCTGATCATTTATGCACCTGTAAGGGTTCTTGGAAATAAGACGATCGTGACCAACGGAGACCAGACGGATACGATCTATGAAGGGATGGACAGACAGCTTACATTTGAGCAGTCTCTCAGAAGCAGAGAATTTGAACCGGATGCTCCAAATTATACACCACGTATTTCAGGTGTGATGCACATTGAAAATGGAAGATACAATTACGCAATGTCCATCCTGAAAAGTAATAATGGCAATCCGGAGAGCTGCAACCGCTATACATTTGCTTATGAGAATCCGGCAGCGGGAGAGGGACATTTTATTCATACTTATATGTGCGATGGTGATCCGCTTCCGAGTTTTGAGGGAGAGCCGAAGCTGATCCAGGTACCTGACAGTATGGAAAAATTTACAGAACTTCTTTGGAACAGTTTGAATCAGGAAAATAAAGTTTCTCTTTTTGTACGTTATATTGATATTGAGACAGGTAAGTACGAGACAAAGATCGTAAATAAAAATCAGAAATAGAAAGAACGGTAACCAGACAGATCAGATCACGAAAGAATGGAGAAGAAGAATGAAAGAATTAGAACTGAAATATGGATGTAACCCGAATCAGAAACCGTCAAGGATTTATATGAATGATGGAAGTGAACTGCCGATCAAAGTTTTATGCGGACGACCGGGTTATATTAATTTTTTAGATGCTTTTAATGGATGGCAGCTGGTATCAGAACTTAAAAAGGCGACAGGTCTTCCGGCAGCTACTTCTTTTAAGCACGTATCTCCGGCAGGGGCAGCCGTAGGACTTCCGCTGACAGAGACCCTGGCAAAAATTTACTGGGTGGATGATCTGGGAGACCTTTCTCCATTGGCAAGTGCTTATGCACGTGCCAGAGGTGCGGACAGAATGTCTTCTTTTGGAGATTTCATTTCTTTGTCAGACGTATGTGATGTAGATACGGCAAGACTGATCAAGCGAGAAGTTTCAGATGGAGTGATCGCACCTGGATACGAACCGGAAGCTCTGGAACTTCTGAAGCAGAAGAAAAAAGGAAATTATAATATCATTCAGATCGATCCGGATTATGTTCCGGCTCCGCTTGAACATAAAGAGGTCTTCGGAATTACTTTTGAACAGGGAAGGAATGAACTTCATATTGATAAAGATTTCTTCTCTAATGTTGTGACTGAGAATAAAGTTATTCCGGATGAAGCAAAGATTGATCTTGCGATTTCAATGATCACTTTAAAATATACACAGTCTAATTCTGTCTGCTATGTAAAGGACGGACAGGCAATCGGAATCGGAGCAGGACAGCAGTCCAGAATCCATTGTACACGCCTTGCGGGACAGAAAGCAGATAACTGGTGGCTTCGTCAGAATCCAAAAGTCCTGGATTTACAGTTTAAGGATGGAATAGGACGGGCAGACCGTGATAATGCAATTGATCTTTATATTGGCGAGGAATATATGGATATTCTTGCGGACGGAGTATGGGAAAATACATTTAAGGTAAAACCGGAAGTGTTTACAAGAGAAGAGAAGCGTGCATGGCTGGATCAGATGACAGATGTAGCACTTGGCTCTGATGCGTTCTTCCCATTTGGCGATAATATCGAACGTGCCAATAAGAGCGGCGTAAAATATATTGCACAGCCGGGCGGCTCTGTGAGAGATGATAATGTGATCGCAACATGCAATAAATATCAGATGGCGATGGCATTTACAGGTATTCGTCTGTTCCATCATTAATCGGGCAGACCGTGAGATTCCGGGTACAGAAAAGAGGCAGAAACTATGATAATAGAGACAAGAAGTCCTGAAGAGACATTTCAGGTCGGAAAAAGTCTTGGTGAAAAAGCATATCCCGGTCAGGTGATTACCCTGACCGGAGATCTTGGTGTGGGAAAAACCGTATTTACGCAGGGGCTTGCAAAAGGGCTTGGGATTGAAGAGCCGGTGAATAGCCCTACGTTTACGATTGTCCAGGTATATGAAGGAGGGCGTCTGCCCTTTTATCATTTTGATGTTTACCGGATCGGCGATGTTGAAGAGATGGATGAAGTAGGATTTGATGAATATGTGTCGGGTGAGGGAGTCTCACTGATCGAGTGGGCAAATCTGATCGAGGAGATCCTGCCGGAGAACCGGGTGAACATTACCATTGAGAAAGATCTGGAACAGGGATTCGACTTCCGAAGGATCACAATAGAGGAAAGAGGGAAAAGTAACGTATGAGAGTGTTGGCAATAGACAGTTCGGGTTTAACTGCGACCGTAGGGATCGTTGAAGATACGCAGACCATTGCGGAATATACTGTGAATTATAAAAAGACGCATTCTCAGACTCTTCTTCCAATGATCGATGAGATGACAAGAATGGTAGATCTGGATCTTTCTACCCTGGATGCGATCGCGGTGGCAGGAGGCCCCGGATCATTTACAGGACTGAGGATCGGATCGGCAACTGCAAAGGGACTTGGACTGGCACTGAACAAACCGTTGATCCATGTACCGACTGTAGATGCACTGGCTTATAATGTTTATGGATGCACAGATGTGATCTGCCCGATCATGGATGCAAGAAGAAAGCAGGTATATACGGGTCTTTATACTTTCGTAAAGGGAAAGGACAGCGGGAAAGGACTTGAAGAACCGGAATTTCAGGTGATGGAAAAGCAGATGGCACTTCCGGTAGAAGAACTGATTCAGAAACTGAACAGTTATGGACGTCCGGTTGTATTCCTTGGAGATGGTGTGCCGGTCTATGAAGAAATGATAGAAGCGGGTATGGAAGTTCCGTATTCTTTTGCACCGGCATATATGAACAGGCAGAGAGCGGCAGTGGTTGGATCTCTTGGAATCTGCTATTACCGTGAAGGTAAATTCGAGACAGCAGCAGAGCATAAACCAGATTACCTGCGGATATCACAGGCGGAACGGGAACGGGCAGAAAAAGAAAAAAATGCAAAGCCGGAAGTCCGTGGTATGACGATAGAAGATGGTGCGGCGGTAGCAGAGATGGAGCATCAGAGTTTTTCAGATGCGTGGAGTGAAAAAGCGGTTCTGGAAACGCTCAGACAGCCGACAGCTCTCTGTCTTGTGGCAGAGAAGGCCGGAAGACGGGTCGGATATCTGCTTGCATACCAGGCGGCGGATGAGATTGAGATTGCAAGAGTTGCCGTTGTGGAAGAAGTGAAACGTCAGGGGGTAGGTACTGCACTGATGAAGAAACTTCAGGAAGAGGGAACACAGCGAAAAGCTGGAAAGATCCTTCTTGATGTACGCGAAAGAAATCATACAGCACAGGCATTTTATGAAAAAATTGGATTTAAAGAGGATGGGATCAGAAAGAGTTTTTATACTGAACCAGAAGAAGATGCTGTGTTGATGAGTATGCAGATCAGCGGATAACCATCACTTTCCAGTAGGCACAGAGGCATACGCTCGCTATAATGAAGGCGTGATAAAGAAAATGACAGTTACGCAGGAGGAGATTGTATGCACCAGTATCAATTAAAAAAGACGAAAGAAATTTCAAAGATCATTTGTAATCAGTGCGGAAGAGAGATCAGTGTCATAAGTGGAAGACCGGAGGAAGAAGTTCTTTGTGTGGAGCATACCTGGGGCTATTTTTCTGAAAAGGACGGGGAGCATCATCAATTTGACTTATGTGAGGAGTGCTATGACCGGTTATTGAAGGGGTTCCTCATTCCGGCTGAAATTGAAAAATAAGAATAGAGGAAAAATATGTTAGATGTATGTTTACTTGGAAGCGGAGGCATGATGCCGCTTCCTTATCGCTTTCTGACAGCACTGATGACCCGTTATAACGGGAGCAGTCTCCTGATTGACTGTGGAGAAGGAACACAGGTTGCTGTAAAGGAAAAAGGATGGAGTTTTAAACCGATTGATGTGATCTGCTTTACTCATTATCATGGGGACCATATCAGTGGACTTCCGGGACTGCTTCTTACCATGGGAAATGCAGACCGTAAAGAACCGTTGACGCTGATAGGGCCTAAGGGACTTGAACGGGTAGTAGGCTGCCTGAGGGTCATCGCACCGGAGCTCCCATTTCCGATCATTTACAAAGAAATTGAAGGAGCGGAACAATGTTTTGAAATGAATGGATATCGTCTGAAGGCATTTCGTGTAAACCATAATGTGCTTTGTTACGGATATACCATCGAGATTGACCGGTCAGGAAAATTTGATCCTGTAAGAGCGAAAGAACAGAATATTCCTCAAAAATACTGGAGTGTTCTTCAGCGTGGAGAATGTGTGGAGGCAGAGGAAGGACATTTTACCCCTGAGATGGTTCTTGGACCGCCGAGGAAGGGGATTAAACTGACTTATACGACAGATACCAGACCCACTGATTCTATACGGAAGAATGCGAAAGATTCCGATCTCTTCATTTGCGAAGGAATGTACGGTGAAAGAGAAAAGGCGGCAAAAGCAGTGGAATATAAACATATGACCTTTTATGAAGCGGCTGAGCTGGCGAGAGAGACGCAGGTAAAAGAACTGTGGCTTACGCATTACAGCCCGTCACTGACCAGACCGGAACCTTATATGGAAGACGTAAGAAAGATTTTCCCAAATGCAAAAGCAGGAAAAGACGGAAAATCAGTAGATCTTATGTTTGAAGAATGAGAGGCGTGAAAAAATGAAGGAAAATAAAGATGTAACAATACTTGCAATAGAAAGTTCCTGTGATGAAACTGCAGCAGCGGTTGTACGGAATGGAAGGGAAGTTCTTTCAAATGTGATTTCTTCACAGATTGATCTGCATAAACTTTATGGTGGTGTTGTCCCTGAAATTGCATCAAGAAAGCATATTGAGAAAATTAATCAGGTGATAGAAGAGACTTTGAAAGAAGCCGGTAAGACGTTAGATGATATAGATGCGATCGGGGTGACATATGGTCCCGGTCTTGTTGGGGCACTTCTTGTTGGTGTGGCAGCGGCAAAGGCGGTTGCCTGGGCGAGAAAAATTCCATTGGTCGGAGTTCATCATATCGAAGGGCATATTTCAGCAAACTATATTGAACATCCGGATCTTGAACCACCGTTTCTTTGTCTGGTGGCATCAGGAGGACATACGCACCTTGTAAAAGTAGAAGATTATGGAAAATATGAAATTCTTGGACGGACCAGAGATGATGCGGCGGGTGAGGCGTATGATAAGGTGGCACGTGCAATCGGACTTGGATATCCGGGTGGACCGAAAATTGACAGGATTGCAAAAGAAGGAAATCCGGATGCAGTGAAATTCCCGAAAGCAAAGGTTGACGGGGCAGAATATGACTTTAGCTTCAGTGGACTGAAATCAGCAGTGCTGAATTATATTAATGGCTGTAAAATGAAAGGTGAGAGCTTTGATCCGGCGGATCTGGCTGCGTCATTCCAGAAAGCAGTTGTAGAAGTGCTGGTAGGAAATTCAATGAAAGCAGCAGAAGAACTGGGGATCTCAAAATTCGCAATCGCAGGCGGAGTGGCTTCAAATTCAGCTTTGCGTGCGGCAATGATCGAGGCATGTGAAAAAAGAAAAATGAAATTCTATCGTCCGTCTCCGATTCTTTGTACGGATAATGCAGCAATGATCGGGGCAGCAGCTTACTATGAATATATTTCAGGAGCAAGAGCAGGACTGGATCTGAACGCAGTTCCGAACCTGAAATTGGGAGAACGCTGAGATGAATAAGGATAAAATGGAAAAATCATATTGTACGGCTATCGTACTGGCGGCGGGCAGTGGAAAAAGAATGGGAACAACTACACATAAGCAGTATTTACTTATGGGAGGGCATCCTGTCCTTTTTTATTCGTTACGCACTTTTCAGGAGTCGGAGTTTATAGATGAGATTATACTGGTTACAGGAAAAGATGAGCAGGAATATTGCAGGAAAGAGATCGTAGACCAGTATGGCTTTACAAAAGTCAGCAGGATTGTTGAAGGTGGAGCTGAACGGTTCAATTCGGTATGGAATGGTTTGCAGGTAATAAAAAGAAAGGGATATGTATATATTCATGATGGTGCAAGACCGTTTATAGATGAAGGTATCATAGAAAGAGCGTATGAGTGTGTCTGCAAGTCTGATGCCTGTATCGCGGGAATGCCGGTGAAAGATACAATTAAAATTGTAAATGAAAGACAACGGGTGGAGTCTACACCGGATCGGGCAACATTGTGGGCAATACAGACACCACAGGTTTTTTTAGCAGATCTTCTTTTAAAGGCATACGGAAAATTGATGAAACAGAATTTGATCCAGGTAACGGATGATGCGATGGCAGTGGAGAAGATGCTTAATCATGAAGTGAAGGTTTTTACCGGAAAATATGAAAATATTAAGATTACAACCCCAGAGGATCTGGTGATTGCAAAGGCTTTTTTGGATAAATAATACATATGATGCCAGGGTCAAAAGGTCTAAGCCCACATGAGCTTGCTCATAGGTGGGT
>OGYY01000154.1_pt1 | contig 71024 bp, 59 predicted proteins | sample 1576671 | NCBI WGS metagenome assembly OGYY01 (sample SAMEA3541593, study PRJEB24748) | human gut metagenome | biome: human gut; feature: human-associated habitat; material: faeces | place: China | collected 2012 | reverse complement strand
TTGATAAAGTTTAGCGCTTGCTGAACTGCGGAGCGCGACGGGCAGCCTTGAGGCCTATTTTCTTTTTCTTTTCGCTCATCCAAAACCTCCCTTTCCTTAGCAAACGATTTTTACATCGTAAGTATCTGCAAACATTTTTATAAATTCATCTGATGGTTTCTTGTTTTCTTCACTTTATCTATTTCCCAATTTATAGAAATGTTTCATTATTTCTTGAAGCTCCTCACTAAAATCACTTAAATCTTCTAATGTAATTGCTCCTTCATTTAATAATGACAACATAATATAGAATTGATTTGAACGACTCATTTCACACTGGACTCCGCAATCCTTCTTATCTTGACGGATTTTCTTTTCCAATGCCCAAAATTTTTCTGAAGCATTCCCTTCTCCGCTCAATAATTTTATATATTCCCTATTCAATTTTTCCATATAAGCTTCTTGCCAATCAGCAATCTTACTTCGAAACAATTTCCAATCCTTTTCAGAAAATCGATTCATCCTTTATTTTTCCTCCACATACATTAAAATCCAGCTTTCCGGAGTTCATCCATCATAGCCGGTCTTCTTTTATAATCCTGTTTCCAGCCTTCCGCGATATCCTGTGCTATCTTTTTACCATTCGGATATCTGGTAATCTTTTTCAGATAAGCCATTAAATATTTATATGACTTCCTATCTGCTGTTCGGGTTGATTCCTTTTTTACATATTGCACATATGTATCTCTCACTTCATCTGGCAAATGCTTTTTCAATACTGTTTCATATTGATCCAATACATAAACTGACTGATTCTTCTGAATTTCCCGGAGAAGTCTTTCAAATAATTCTTCCTCCATCAAAAACTTATATCGTATCCATGAAGAAGTTTTACTTTGTAAAAATCTTTCTCTTTGTTTCTCCCATTCTGTTTCACTATACAGCTTTTTTAATTTCACAATGTACTCCAGATCATGCTGCATACATTCAAACACCTGATATTGAAGTTCTTGTGCGTATTCTTTCTGCATATTTCTTTTTTCGTAAATTTGAATTAATTGCTGACTATATTCTGCTGTCAATCCGGCTTTATCAGCATCCAAAATTTTACTTTCTTTCAATACCGCGATAGCCTCTTCATACTTTCTTTCCGATAAATATTCCCTTATCTCCATTTTTCGAATTTCAGAAAAATTCCTATATTTCTGCCGATACTCTCTTATTTCCTGCTCAGAATAATTCAATTCTTCCATCAAATGTATCCGTGCAGTTATGTTACTGACCATACCGTAATGCGCTGAATACGAATCGCCGCTGTAATTTTCTTTTTGAAACTTAGAGATTTTTTCATCTAACATATGAAGTTTCTTCCGAAGCAGTTCTTCATCATGAAACTCATTCAGTAAAAAATCGCTAACATAATCTTCCAAATAGTCAACGACATAATTTTCCTAATGATGCTGAAACCACTGAAACATAGTTTCTTTTTCTTTATCATCGCATTCTTGCAGTATTGTTTGCCAATATTCGTAACAATTATCCGCTACAAATGATATGCCTCCGTCTGAATCATCTATATCTCGATTCCCGATCTCATAAAAAACACAATTCACTAGTTCAAATGCTTCCATTCTGCAATTTCTCTCCAGTAGTAGCGGAATATTTTCATCCAGGAGGCTATTCAGCGCATCTGTATAATCTGTCGCACGATAGTAGTCTACAAATCCTCCTCTGTCCGAATAGCGATAGCCGATATCATGCACCTGCTGTTTCAGTCTAATCATATGCTGCGGAGTTATCGGCGCATATTTTGTCATAATCTTGTTATATAGAAAATCATCAGAAAATGCCTGTGAAAATACAATTTCCTGCAATTCATCTATTGGGATTCCGGCAATAATTCCCTTCTGCTGCATATGGACATGTACATGTCATATCATAAACTTGCTCATCACGAATCTCTATCTCTACATCATAATCATCTGTTCCTTCTACTACTGCTTTATATCCTGTCGAAGTCTGTTCCAGAGAAATAACATAACCTTCTTCATAATAATTCAGTCCTCGTGCCAATATCTATGTACGAAACAAATCTTTCCATAACTTCATTCCCTTTATCCTCCAGTCATTTGGTTGCAGACTTCTCCTAACATATCTCTCTGCTTTCTACACTTTATTTTAACTGATTTTCACCTGCAACTCAAGAAAATGGAAAAAAGAAAAAGCCGCATTTCTGCGGTCTTTCTCCTTTTTCCCTTCTTTACCTCAAGCACTATCCAAGCGCCACGTCCAGTATCATCATCAGTACAAATCCGGCTGCAAAGCCGATGGTTCCAATATTGCTGTGTTCTCCCTCATTTGCTTCCGGGATCAGTTCTTCCACCACCACATAGAGCATAGCGCCTGCCGCAAAAGCAAGAAGATAGGGAAGCACCGGAACAAAAAATTTAGACAGCAGTATCGTGATCAGCGCTGCCGCCGGTTCTACCACTCCTGACAGTGTTCCGTAGAGAAACGCTTTGCCTCTGCCAAGGCCGTCCTGGCTTTTCAGCGGCATGGAAATGATCGCCCCTTCCGGGAAATTCTGTATGGCAATTCCAAGAGACAGAGCAAAGGCCCCCATCAGCGTAATCTCAGTATTTTCTGCCAGCATTCCGGCAAAGACAACGCCGACAGCCATCCCTTCCGGGATATTATGAAGGGTCACAGCCATAACAAGCATGGTAGAACGGCGCCATCCTTTTTTGGGACCTTCCGGCTCATCGTGATCCATATGCTGATGGGGGACCACTTTATCCAGAAGCAGCAGGAATCCCATCCCGCATATAAATCCCACTGCCGCCGGGAGGAAGGCCAGTTTTCCCATATGTTCTGTCATTTCCATCGCCGGGATCAGAAGGGACCATACCGAAGCCGCTACCATAACGCCGGATGCAAATCCCAGCAGACCTTTCTGCACAAGGGGCCGAATGGTATCCCTCATTAAGAACACACAGGCTGCTCCCAGCGTTGTCCCGGCAAAGGGGATCAGAATCCCAATTACTGTATTGATATCAGGTATTGTATGCAATCTTTTTCCTTCCTTTCCGGTTTAGTTAAAATATACCATTTCATCTTCCGGAGCCTCGGACGCCTCTACAAATTCCGCTTTGATAACAGGCCCCTTCCGGCGGTAAGCTTTCGTATACTCATAACCTACTGTCCCTTTTACCTTCACCCACTGTCCGGGCGAAAGTTTAGGCGCGTAGGCGCTCCTGCAGATATAACCGAGAAAAGTCGTGTCGTCTGCGCAGCAGGTCATTGCCATTCGCCCTGCCACAAATTCTTTTGCCCCAAATCCTCTCGGTTTCAGGACTTTCGCCTTATATTCCACGGTTTTATTCAGATAGCGTTCCGGGTGATCCATCATATCCACGTACCAGATTCCGTAATCCATATCGTCAATCTGCACGACCGGAGCATCCAGATCATAGGGCATGGAATCCTCAAAGATGTTGTCGATCTCGCCTTCCTCATCTTCAAAAATAATCTGGGCGCTCTGGTTCACTACCTTTACACTTCTCCGATAGGAAGCAAGAGGCATATCTTTTGTGCAGCGGTTAAACATAACCAGCTCTGCATTTCTTACCATATCCATAAAAAGAGGCTTCATATTGGCAATATAAGTACCGAAAGTAGAGGCGTCTACCATCGTCAGCTTCTGCACAAGTCCCCATCCCTTAGGAACTTCCAGTGCTTCCATTTTGCTCACCGGATACATACCGTTGCATTCAAAGATCACTCTCTCCGGCTTATACTTCTGCTCGACTTCTTCCAGCCATTCCAGGGTAATGTCCTCCGGATCATCTACAGTCAGCAAAGTGGTACGGGACCGCTTCAACAGATCCTCTCCGTATTCTTCCTCTCCCTCTTCACACAGGATCAGAACCGTGTTTCCGTCAATCTCAAAATATTCCTGTCCCAGAGTGTATCTTAAAAACTGTGTTTTCCCGCTTTCCAGAAAACCTGTCATCAGATATACAACTACTCTGGCATTATCTACCATCTGCATTTTTTGTCACCTGCACTTTTCTTTCTTCGTTTTTACATACGGAACAGCTCGCCAAGAGCTTCTTCCTTAAGACCAGAGCCGATCACACAGATTCTTCCGGTATAATCCGGCTGTCCATGGCGGATCTCGATTTCACCGGGTACCATGTCAAAATAGATCCATTCTCCCCGGTCGCCTTCGACCATTCCTTTGGCTCTTAAAACCATTCCATATGTCTCTTCGCTTCCAAGGGCTTCCAATTTCACCTTCAGTTCATTTTCATTGAACTTTTTCACAGTCTCCATGCCCCAGCTTCCGAAGACCTCATCCGCATGGTGGTGGTGATGATGTCCATGGTCGTGGTCATGATGGTGATCATGGCTGCATTCATGGCCGTGGTGATGCTCGTGATCGTGATGGTGGTCATGGTCGTGCTCATGGTGATGTCCCGGGCCATGGTGACCGCCGCACACTTCGCACACGCTTTCCTCCAGCATTTCTTTTTCCAGGGAGGGCGCGTGTTTCTCCATAATTTCAAACAGCTTCTTTCCATCTATCTTCTCCGCCGGCGTCGTGATGATCGGAGCTTCGCTGTTCAGCTCTCTCAACATCTCTACCGTCTGCTCCACCTTTGCGTCATCGGCAATATCCGTACGGCTCAAAATAATCGCTCCTGCAGACTCTACCTGATTAGTGTAAAATTCTCCAAAGTTTTTCAGATACATCTTACACTTCTTTACATCGACAACTGTGGTTGCACTGTTGAGGACAATATCTGCATCTTCCTTTACTCCTTCTACCGCCCGCTTCACATCGGACAGCTTTCCTACGCCGGATGGTTCGATCAGAATGCGATCCGGATGATATGTGTCGATCACTTCTCTTAAAGAAGCGCCGAAATCCCCCACCAGAGAACAGCAGATGCATCCGGAGTTCATTTCCCGGATCTCAATTCCCGCCTCTTTCAGAAAGCCTCCATCAATACCGATCTCTCCAAATTCATTTTCGATCAGCACCACCTGCTCTCCTGCAAACGCCTCTTTGAGAAGTTTCTGGATCAGCGTCGTCTTCCCTGCTCCCAAAAAGCCTGATATGATATCTATTTTTGTCATTTTTACCACTCCTATTCTTACACTTTTCTTTTTATGCTTTTTCGCTCATGAAAACATTTTGTCACAAATGAGAACATATTTCAAGTGCAGCATTGATTTATAAGTAGAAATACAGGCAATCCTGTTCTCTTTTTTCTTTATTTAAGTATATTACGGTAATTTTTCAGGAAAAATACTTTTTGGTAACATTTGTTACGGAAATCTGGATTTTACTGTACTAGAATATAGACAAGTAAATGAAATCAAAAAGTCAGACGTGACACAAAAGGAGGGTTTATCATGGCTGAATTTTATAAAGACAAAAACACAAATAACATTTTTCAAAACTTTATTGCTTTTGCCGGTCAGGAAGGAGCACCGGATCTTAGCAAACTCAACGCCAATTCCACAGATGCCGCAACGGAAAAGCATGTACCGTGCGTGGCAATCGAGGGAAACAAAGTAGAGGTTACTGTTGGTTCCGTTCCTCATCCTATGCTGGAAGAACACTATATTGCAGGAATTTACATTGAAACCAGATTAGGCGGACAGTTCCGCACACTTCATCCCGGAGAAGCTCCGTCTGCATCCTTTGTTCTTGCCGAGGGAGATGAGTTTATTGCAGCATATGAATACTGCAATTTGCACGGACTGTGGAAAAAATCTGCAGAATAATTTATAATAAAGTATGTGATAAATAACCAGCGTATGATACGCTGCTAAAGGAGGAAACAAAATGAAAAAATATGTTTGTGAACCATGTGGATATGTATATGACCCTGAAGTAGGCGATCCGGATAACGGAATTGCACCTGGAACCGCATTTGAAGATCTTCCGGAAGACTGGGTATGCCCGATCTGCGGTATGGGAAAAGAAGTATTTGCAGAGGAGGAGTAATCTCTACTCCTCCCCTTCCAGTATATTCTGGAGCATTTCAAAAGAAAGGATGCGGATGCTCTGGCGGCCGTTTCGTTCAATAATGCCGTTCTCCTGCATCCAGGATAACTCCCTGGAAAGAGAGGGTCTTGTCGTATTCAGATAAACGGCAAGCTCCTCTCTTTTCATTGGAGTCACAACTTCAGCTTTCCCCTGGCTTTCCTCCAGAAGATAGCCGGCAATCCTCTGACGCAGATTTCCGCTTGTCAGAAGATATATTTTTCTCAGATTCTTATCTGCTTCCCCTGCAAATATCCGAAGCATGTTGAAAATAATTCTGCTGTGATGCGCACAGTTCTTTACACAAGTTCCATAAAAAAAATGTCTGGATACGCTTAAAAGTTTTACCTCTGTCTTTGCAAAGGCAAAATAGTCATAAATATCATGTTCCAGAAAGAGGTCGATCTCTCCAAACCCCTGCCCTTCGCCAAGATATTCTATGAAATTTTGCCTGCCCAGGGCATTGATCTGCCCTAACAATACGGTCCCGGACAGAACAAAATACAGCCTGGATGGATGGTCCTCCTGTCTGAAAATGTAAGCATCCTGCTCATACGTCTCTACCTTCGCACGGGAGCAGATCATACTCCGTTTCGTTTCCTCTTCAGACAGACCATGAAATAAAGTCAAATTCTCAATCTGCATGTATGTCTTATCTTTTCTCCTTCTCTTTGATCCAGCCGATCACCTGTGAAAGATCAGCAAGCTTTGCGTCTGCTTTTCTTTGAATTTCATCCGGCACTTTCGCAACATCCGGAATATAAATCGCGTAGCTTCCTGCTGCCACAGCGGCCTGCAGCCCCACCGAACTGTCCTCAAGAACCACGCAGTCTCCGGGATCCTGTCCGATCTTTGCGGCAGCTTCCAGAAAAATATCCGGCGCCGGTTTGCTTGCCTGGATCAGATCGCCATAGACACAGTCTGTAAAATACTCATAGACTCCTGCCCGCTTTATAAACGCCTCTGCCCGTATACGTTCCGTGGAAGTCGCCACCACTGCCGGAATCCCGCTTTCTTTCAGGTATTCCAACAATTCCTTCAATCCTTTTTTTACAGGGATTCCCTCTTTTGTCATTTCCTCAAAAAATTCGTGCTTCACTCTGCGGGCTCCGTCATAATCCAGATCTTCTCCGAATCTCCCCATAAAAACTTTTCGGATCGCTGCGGGATTTCTTCCCTGAATCTTATCGATCAGCTCATCCTTTATATCAAGATGAAGCTTCTCTCCTGCCTTTTTCCAACTGATCGCCGAAAGACGTTCCGTATCAAACATCGTTCCGTCCATATCGAATATTACGCCTTTAATCATGCCGCTCCCTCTTTGTATCCTTCCTGATGTTATCCGATCTTTTCTATTGTAATCTGCGGATAAATTGTCTCCATATCTTCCTTTACAAAAAATCCGGTCTCTTCTCTCATAGCCGCTGCCGCCGAGATAGCGCTTGCCTTTCTAAGAGCCTCTACAGGCGTCTGCCCCGCCTCAAAACCAAGGGCAAATCCTGCGATCATAGAGTCGCCGCAGCCCACCGTGTTCACCGCGTTGATCTTCGGCACAACAGCCCGGTACACGCCGTCATCGCATACACACAAAGATCCGTCACTTCCCAGTGAAACCACAACAACTTCAATGCCTCTTTCATGGATTTCTTTTGCGGCCTGGATTATCTCCTGTATATCATGACACGGTTTATTTGTCAACATACGAATCTCATCAATATTGGGCTTGATCATAGTCGGGCAGGCTTTTATTCCTTCTTCCAGCAGCTTTCCGCTGGTGTCAAGAATGACTTTTTTTCCTGCCTTTTTCACCGTTTCCACCAGAATCGGATAAGCCTTTTCATCCAGACCGCGGGGCACGCTGCCTGACATTGCCACCACATCTGCTTCCTTTACCAGCTGCGCGAATTTCTCCACAAATCCCCGGAACTCTTCCTCTTTCACCGTGAAGCCCGGCTCCAGAAATTCTGTCTGCACTTTATTTTTTTCATCCCAGATATTAATGCAGGAGCGGCTTTCTGCTGCCAGATGATAAAAAGCGCTCTTAATGCGGAAATCTTTCAGGGACTCCTCAATGTATTGTCCCGCATGACCGCCTACAAATCCGGTCGCCACTACTTCCGCCCCGGCAATAGCCGCCGGTTTGGACACATTCAGCCCTTTTCCTCCCGGAGTGTAGGCGCATTCCTTCATCCGGTTTACCTCTCCGATACGAAATTCTTCTACTACATACCGTTTATCAATCGCCGCATTCAGCGTAACTGTCAGAATCATGGCTTCCTCCTACTCTTCGTTCATCAGCAGAATCTTTCCCTGCACAAGTCCCGGAGTCTTGTACATCTGAAATGCCTCCTGGGCCTGACTCATGGGCATTTTTTTGTAGATAAATCCGGGGTCAAATTTTAACTGTCCTGTTGCAAAATAATGTGCGGTAAGTTCCCATTCTCTTCCCGGGAAAGGTGCGCTGTAGGACATCCATGAACCTGTCAGATGAAATTCTTTTCGGTTCATTTTTTCCCACAACGCCGGCGTAAAGGTAATCTCCTTATGGGGTGTCCCGATACAGCAGACATTGGCTTTGTTTGCCGCAACCTCAAAAGCCATTTTCAAAGTAGGTTCCTGACCTGCCGTCTCGAAGACAAATCCATATCCTTTTCCACCTGTAATTGCCATCGCTTTTTCCATAAAGTTCTCTTCCGTTGTATTAATGACGTCGTCAGCGCCAAGGCGTTTTGCAAGCTCCAGCCTCTCATCGCTGATATCAAAAACTACTACTTTTTTGGAACCGAATATTTTCGTCCACTGCATCGTAAACATTCCGATGGTTCCGCCTCCCAGGATTGCCACATATTCTCCGCCTTTATAATCGTTCTGGATAACGCCGTGAAGGGCAACCGTAGACGGCTCAAACATAGCTCCCTGCTCATAGGGAATGGATTTGTCAAATACAACTGCATTCTGTTCCGGAATCACAACATAGTCTGCATTGCTTCCCTGCTGCCTTGAACCAATGAAACTGTAATGCTTGCAGAGAGAAAAATTTCCATTCTGGCAGTCATCACATTTCATACAGGGAAGAAGGGGCGCTCCGGAAACTCTGTCGCCTACTTTTACTTTTGTCACTCCTTCTCCTACTTCCACCACATCTCCTGAAAACTCATGTCCCAGAACAATGGGATAAAAATGCACACCATTATGGAGTACACGGGGGATATCAGACCCGCATATGCCGGAAGCCTTTACCTTGATCTTCACTGTCCCCGGCGTAACCTGCGGTTCCTCGTAATCCATATAACGTACATCTTCATTTGCACATACAACAGCTGCTTTCATCTTATTCCTCTCCCTTTCTTTTCATTGTTTCTTTTAAATCTTCATATAATTCCAGGTAAAGCTTATAGTTCTTGTCATAAGCTTCCCGCACTTCCGGATTTGGCGTATGACGCCGTTTAATAACAACTGTCTTTTTCACTGCCTCCTCAAAGTCTTTATACATGCCGACTCCCACACCTGCCAGGATAACGGCTCCCAGTGTCGTCGCCGTATCGGAGGACGGCACAATGATTTCCTTGCCCGTTACATCAGCCTTGATCTGTGTCCACAGAAGAGAATTTGCGGAACCGCCCATGGCCCGAAGCTCGCTTGCCACGGCTCCTGCCTCTTCCGCTGCTTCCAGATTATGCCTTAATGAAAAAGCAACACCTTCCATGGCTGCTCTTACGAAATGTCCTTTTGTTTTACTGAAATCCAGTCCGTAAAAGACACCTTTTGCATAAGGATCCCAGATAGGCGATCTCTCACCTGACATGTACGGAAGAAAGACCATTCCGTCACTTCCTGCCGGGACCTTTTCTGCGATTTCATTAAAAATCTGAAGAGAACTCTTTCCGACCTCTTTTCCGATCAGCCTTTCATAATCTGCAAACTCCTGTTCCATCCAGCGCATAACGCCTCCGCCGCCGACGGTTCCTCCCTGGAGGATCCACTGGTTCGGCGCTGCATGATAGCTTAAGATCAGCCTTTCATCCGCCTTATATGTATCCATGCAGATGCTCATGCCTCCTGCCTGACCACCCTGCTCCTGTGTCTCTCCCGGGTGGATCACTCCTGCTCCCAGCGTTCCGCAGGCGGCATCCAGCGCCCCCGCCACAACGGGGATTCCTGCTGTCAGGCCGCATTCTGCTGCCGCCTTTTCCGTCACTGTCCCGATAATATCATGGCTGGCATAGATATCCGGCAGGAAGGAAGGATCCACTCCCAGCTCCTTGCACATATCCATGTCCCACTCCCCGGTTCTCATCCGGAAACAGTGAAGTCCATACCCTTGCGTCAGCTCCTGGCTGACTTTTCCTGTCAGGCGAAAACCTATATAGCTGTTGGACTGAAGCACTTTGTAGGTATGTTTATATACTTCCGGAAGATTCTCTTTGTACCAGAGAATTTTGGGAGTCGTGTAAGAGGGCTTAAATGGATTGCCGCACACTTCAAAAATACGTTCCTCACCCACCTGCCTTCCTACTCTCTCACAGATGTCAGCTGCCCTTGTATCCATCCAGATCGGAGTATTGGTCAGAACGTTTCCTTCTCTGTCAATCGGAATAGCCGACCAACTCTGTCCGTCGATTCCGATTCCGGCGATTTCTGACGGACGGATCTTCCCTTTTTCCAGGGCCGCTTTAATAGCCAAAGACACCGCCTGCCACCACTCGTCAGGATTTTGTTCCGCCCATCCGGCATGAGGATAATAGACCTGATATGCTCCGCTTGCACTTGCTTTTACCTGTCCTTCCTCATCAAATACGGCGATCTTGCAGGCGCTTGTTCCGATATCAATTCCTAATAAATACTGTCCCATAGCACCACTCATTCTTTCTCTTTATGCTTTGCCGTTGCAACCGCATACGCACATGCGTTCTTTTACCAGTTCCTTTACTGCTTCCATGCCGGCTATACCAAGCTTTTTCGGATCAAATGTCTCCGGTTTTTCCTGAAGAAGTTTCTTTCCTGCCTCTGTATAAGCCACACGCAGTTCTGTTGCAAAATTAACTTTACACATTCCTCTTCTGACACATTCTTTTACATCCTCATCACTAAGGCCGGAAGCACCGTGAAGGACCAGAGGTACAGACACCAGTTCTTTTACTTCCGATACCCGCTCTTTATCCAGTACAGGGGTTCCCGCATAGAATCCATGAGCTGTTCCGATCGCAATTGCAAGAGAAGAAACCCCGGTGCGATCTACAAATTCTTTTGCTTCCTGGGGATCTGTGTTTCCGTCCTCTTCCGCCTCCAGGTCGTCTTCTTTTCCGCCTACTTTTCCAAGCTCTGCCTCTACCGGAATGCCGCAGGCCTTCGCTACATCTACGACCTTTTTGGTCAACTCTACATTGTGTTCAAAATCTTCATGGGAGCCATCGATCATAACAGAAGTATATCCTGCCTTGATGGCCTGTACAGCCAGCTCAAAACTGCTGCCGTGATCCAAGTGCAGGCAGACCGGAACGGAGGCTTTTTTCGCTTCCGCCGACACCATTGCAAAATAGGTTTCCAGTGTACCGTATTTTACAGTTGAAGGAGTGGTCTGCAGCATAACCGGCGCTTTCACTTCCTCCGCTGCTGCGATCACTGCTTTTACCATCTCCATGTTTTCTACATTGAATGCCCCAACGGCATATCCGCCCTCTCTGGCGTCTGTCAGCATTTTTTCAGATGTTACTAATGGCATTGTTTTTTTCTCCTTTTCTCTTTTATTATTTATTTTGGAAAGACACAGTCTATCCGGTGCTCTTTTAATTTCTGAAGCCATTTCTCTTCCGGCTTCTGATCTGTTACAAATTTAGTGATGTCAGCCCACTCTGCCACTTTCGTAAAAGCGGTATTGCCAAACTTACTGTGATCGGCAGCTAAAATCCGCTCTTTTGCAGCGTAAAGCATCATGCGTTTACTGCTGGCATCCTGTTCATCTGAATCGGTAACACCGTTTTCCAGATCCACTCCCTTACATGAAATGATCGCTTTGTCTACATGGTAGGAAGAGAGCACCTCATCGGTACGCGGACCTACAAGGGCAAAGGATTTCTCTCTGGAAACACCCCCTGTGGAGATCACGGTCCACTCCGGGACATCAAAAAGCTCTACGATCACCTCCACGGAATTTGTGATTACTGTCAGTTTTTTCTTCTCTTTCAGCGCTCGGGCAATGTACACATCTGTAGAGCTGGCATCCAGCATCAGGGCTTCCCCGTCTCTTACCATATCAGCGATCAGTCTTGCGATTTTTTGCTTCTCTGCCACCCTCTGCTTTTTTCTGATATTAAATGGAAGATCAAAAAAGCTTTGTTCCTTAAGAACGGCTCCTCCGTAACTTTTCACAACAAGTCCGTCGTTTTCCAGCTTTTCCAGATCACGGCGTATCGTTTCCTCCGACACGTTATATGCAGCGCTCAGCTCGCTGACTACAACTCTTTTTTCTTCCTGAAGCCTTTCCAGTATGTCGTTTCTTCTCTCTATTGCAAGCATTTCTTTCCTCTTCACTTTGATCTTTATTTTCGTTTTGCTTTGGCTTTTCCGCCTGCAGGTCAATCCAGTTCCATCCAATCCGCCGGATGTCTCCCTGTCAGCCCATAGTCTTTACGCATTCCGTAAAGTCTCTTTACCTGCTGTTTATCCAATACCTTTGGACCGCCCAGCATCATAGACTGATAAAGGAGCCTTGCATAAAACTCCAGGGATTCCATTTTGTGATACGCGCCAAGAAGGCTGTCGCCATAAGTCAATGCTCCATGATTTTCCAGAAGCACTGCGTCATAATAAGGAAGATACTCCGATACAGCGTCCGGAATTTCCATAGTAGACGGCGTTCCGTATTTTGCAAGCGGAACCTCTCCAAGTCCCAGCACCGCCTCCGGCATGATCGGCTTTTTCAGCGGCATGCCGCATACCGCAAATGTAGTAGCATACATGGGGTGGGCGTGTACCACCGCTTTCACATCCTCCCTCTCCTCATAAACTCTCATATGCATTTTTATCTCAGAAGAAGGACGGAAATCTCCATTTGCTTCCAGTACATTTCCCTCTGCATCCACCTTGCAGATATACTCCGGCGTCATAAATCCCTTGCTCACTCCGGTCGGCGTACATAAAAACTCATTATCGCTCAATTTCACAGAAAAGTTGCCGTCATTGGCCGCAACCATTCCCCGGTTGTACACCCTTTTCCCAATCTCACACATCTCTTGTTTTATATCCATTTCACTCTGCACTATTATCGCCTCCTTTTTTGGTTTTTTGTATGTTCTGATTTGATATTATCACATAATCCCTCGTAAATCAAATGTTTTATGTGTTGTTTTGTGTTGTTTTGTTGACTTTTTTACAAAAATACCCGGGGTATAATGCAATTTGGGACGTAACACTTTTAAAAAGTGTTACGTCCCAAATTGACTATTCCGCTGCTTTTGTGAGATCTTTCATATCTTCTTTCAAATGATTGTAAATACTCTTGTACAGACGGAAATATTCGTTATATTTTTTGTGATTTTCTTCGTCAGGCATGATCTTTTCATCCAAAACCTGCCATTTCTTTACTTCTTCGTATGTAAGAACTCCTGTTCCGATTCCGGCCAGCATAACATCCCCCATGTTTGCTTCTACATCGTAAATAGGGCATACAACCGGATATCCTGTTACATCTGCAAAAATCTGACGCCATACTTTGGATTTTGTTACGCCTCCGGCGATCAGGATATATTCTCCTAAGTCTTCGCCGGTTGCTTCCATCGCATCCCGCAGGCAATATGCTACTGCCTCAAGGAATGCCCGGTAAAGGTGACCTTTGGTATGGGTCAGTGACAATCCAACGATGGTTCCTTTTGCATCAGAATCCCAGACCGGGCTTCTCTCGCCCATAAAATAGGGAAGTACGACCAGCCCTTCGCTTCCTGCCGGAATTTTTTCTGCTTCGCCGTTAAGGACATCGTATACGCTTGGCCCACCGTTCTTCTGATTTTCAATCTCCCACTGACACAGGGTATTGCGGAACCATTTTACAATGGCGCCTGCTGTATTACCTCCGGCGAAGTAGTAAGACAGTTTTTTTGCATCATAGAGGTAAGGCCAGATGATCAGTCCTTTTCCTTTTACCGGTTTGTCTGAAATCAAAGCTGCACACATGGATGTTCCAATAGCAGCTGCATAGACACCGGATTCAAATACACCGAGTCCTATGTTTGCCGCACCGCAGTCAATACCGCTTGCGATCACCGGCATTCCCTCGCACAGTCCCAGCTCGTCAGCAATTTCTTTCGTCAGCCCGCCGACAATATCTGTGGATTCCACAATTCTTTGAGGCATCATAGACATCGGGATTCCCATTGCATTTAACAGCTCCTCTGACCAGGTGCGGGTATTCATATCAAAGATACCGCCTATATTTCCTGCCGAAGAATAGTCAATGGCAATCTCTCCTGTCATTTTATAAATTACGTAATCATTTGGAGGAAGAAAAAGTTTTGTACGCGCCCAATTTTCCGGTTCGTGATTTTTCATCCATAAAATCTTTGTGTATCCATAGTATGGATCTGCTCCATTGTGGGTAATTTCAAGAAGTTTCTCTTCTCCGATGTGTTCCAGCACCCACTCTGTTTCGTCTTTTGCACGTCTGTCCATCCAGATCATGCAGGGGCGGACAGGATTCATATTCTCATCCAGCGGAATACCTGAACCTCCGTAAAGGCCGCTGATAGCGATGCCTTTAATATCCTCTTTCTTTATTCCCTGTTTTACAGCTTCCTCCACTGTACGGCGGATGGACTCTTTCGTCGCCTCATACCACACATCCGGCCACTGTTCTGCCCACAGCGGCTTTGGAGTCAACACATCATATTCCTCCAAATCCTGTGAGATCAGCTTTCCGGTGGTATCCATCAAAATTGTTTTTGTCCCTGACGTACCAATGTCTGTTCCCAATAAATACTGCATCACTTTTCCTCCTGTTCATTATATAAAGTGATTTTATAAAACTTATTTACAGAATAAGATATAACAGGAGTTTTGTCAATAGATTTTTATCCTTCAAACATGTATCTCTCAAACGTAACAGCATCTGCCGCATCTTTATCAAGCTGCGCTTCCGAAACGCCTCTGCTGATATCTCTCCATACCTTGATATCAGAGCCTACCTGCCCTCCCATGCGTACAAACGGTTCCATGACAACAGTTCCGTCATAGTGAATGTCACGAAGCGCCTCTCCGATCTCTCTCCAGGGCATTCTGCCTTTTCCGGGAACCATACGATTGCATTCTCCTGTATGGAAATGTCCGAGAAGGTTTCCCGCCTCACGGATGGCTGCACCCATGCTGACTTCTTCAATATTCATATGGAACGTATCCAGCATTACTTTTACATTGTCCATTCCCACTTCTTTTACAAACGTTACGCCCTCTGCAGCCGTATTCAGAATATGGCTTTCAAAACGGTTCAAAACTTCCATTCCCAGCATGATATCGTACTGCTTCGCCTCTTCGGCAAGAATCCGGATCCCCTCTGCACTGCGTTTCCAGTCTTCCTCTTTATCAGCCTTGGAAAAGTCTACCGGCCAGTAGGAATAAATGGCACCGCCTATCTTATGAATATCCAGCTTGCCCATCACCTCAAACAGTCTCTTATACCATTCCATAGCGCCTGCACGTACCTCCGGTTCCACGGCGCCGATGTTATGCTCATAAGTAGGACCATATCCGGCTGTCAGGATCACGCCATTGTCCTGGGCGCATTTTCTCAGCTCACTGATTTCCTGGTCTGTATAGTCCGGCAGAGGAGCCGCTCCCACTTCCAGGATATCAAATCCCAGTTTGCTTACTTTTTCTACATACTTTTTGTAATCCGCTGCCCATTCCTGCTCCCAGTACGCATAATAAATTCCATATTTCATTTTCATCTCTCCTTTATGTTTTTATTTTTACACTACATCCTTTTAACGATAAACCTTTATATCAAAAGAACGGTAAATTACATTTCTCGCCTCTGTTTTATCAGTAAATTCTCCGCTTCTTATCATCTGTGCTGTGATGTTTCCAAGGGCTGTCCCTTCCGTCGGTCCCGCATGAACTTCTTTTCCGGTTGCCTCAGCTGTCAATTTGTTCAGATAACCGGCCTTTCCGCCTCCTCCCACAATATGTATCCTTGTGTAGGTCCGTCCTGTGGAGACTTCTATACCACGTATAGTATCGGCATAACATTTTGCAAGACTTGCATAAATACAGGAAGCTATCTCTCCCAAAGTTTCCGGAACCTGCTGCCCTGTCTTTTTGCAGTAATCTTTGATGGCTTCTGTCATATTGTCCGGTGCCATAAAACTTTGATCTGTAACATCTACACGGGAAGAAAATTCTTTCTCCTTCTCCGCCTCCTCACATATCTGCGCAAAACTGCAGCTATCTCCCAGTTCATGACGCACCGACTGGATCATCCAAAGGCCCATGATATTTCTGTGATAACAGATACGGGAATCAAATCCGCCTTCGTTCGTAAAATGATTCTGACGGCTTACCTCGCTGCAGTCCGGCTCATCTCTTTCGATTCCCAGCAAAGACCATGTGCCGGAACTGATAAACACATAATCCTCACCATCGGCTGGTATTGCCAGAATTGCAGAAGCTGTGTCATGGGTACACGGAAGGACTACTTCCATATCGAATCCAAATTCTTCCGCCAGCTCCTTCCTGATCTTTCCCAGACTTTCACCGGGCATTGCAATCCTTTGAAATATCCCGCCAGGTAATTCCAGACGCGCAAGGAGATCCTCATCCCAGCATTTTCCCGCCGCGTTCATCAACTGCGAAGTGCTTGCTTCCGTATATTCATTTACTTTCTTTCCCGTTAAAAGAAAATGAAAATAATCCGGGACAAACAAAAGCGCTTTTGCCTGTTCCAGTTCTTCCGGATGTTCTTTTTTTAAAGCCATCAGCTGGTAAAGCGTATTGAATGTCATTTTCTCAATCCCGGTTCTTTGATACAGCTCTCTCTCCCCGATGATCCTGGCTACCTCTTCATCTATACCGTCAGTACGCCTGTCTCGGTATCCATATGTCTCCCCTATAATCTCATCCCTGTCATCAAGAAGAACATAGTCTACGCCCCATGTATCAATTCCCATACTTTTTGGTATTTTCCCAATCTGTGCACATTTTCTGATCCCTGCTTTAATATGTCCGAACAGCTTTTCATAATCCCAGCACAGATGACCGTTCCTTTTGACCATACCGTTTTCAAAGCGGTAGATCTCCTCCAAGACCAGCTTTCCGCCCTGAAGGCTGCCCAGGATATGCCGTCCGCTGGATGCACCGATGTCCACAGCCAGATAGTAATCTCCCATGATCCGCCTCCTTCTTTTTCCCGTTTTCTTGTTTCAGTATAGCACAAGAGCCTATAATTGTAAACTTACGAAATATATTTTCTTTCGTACGAAACTTATATTATTGACATACACAATTTATAATGTTACCATATAATTAACCGAAACACACCATCACAGGAGGCAGTACTTATGAAAGAACGTCATACCGCACTTCTTGAATATATTGCAGAACATGGAAAAACAGAGGTTTCTTTGCTCGCCGATATACTGGGAACCTCCCAGGTAACAATCCGGAAAGATCTGGAATACCTGTCTGAAAAAGGAATGTTGAAAAGGGAGCGGGGATATGCCCTGCCCAACGACGCCGGGGACATTCACTATCGGATAGCGTTCCACATTGCGCAAAAGCAGAAGATTGCACGGCGCGCAGCAGACTGTATTCAGGACGGCGAAATGCTGATGATAGAATCAGGCTCCACCTGTGCCCTGTTCGCCGAACAGCTGGCTAAAACAAAGAAAAATGTAACCATTATTACAAATTCTGTTTTTCTTGCCGACTATGTCAAAGGCTATCCCAACATTGAGCTTATCCTTCTTGGAGGAACGCTGCAGCCCCACAGCCAATCTCTTGTAGGGCTTCTCACAAAAAATTCAGCCGCCTCCTTTCATGTAGATAAGCTTTTTGCCGGAACGGACGGGTATTCCCGGGATTTCGGATTTACCGGCGATGATCTAGCCCGCTGTGATACTTTATCCGCCATGACCGAATGCGCAGATCACGTATATATCCTGACTGATTCCGGAAAATTTTCCCATCCGGGGGCCGTCTCTTTTCTTCCTCTTCAGGATGTCTATGAAGTCATCACCGACGAAGGGCTTCCTAAAGAGGAGCAGGATTTTCTCTTAAGTCAGGGAATCCGCGTATCAATTGCCTAAATACATACAAAAATCTCCGAAAGATTTCCTTTGTTGCACAACATGTGTGAACAAAAAGAAGTCCTCCGGAGATTTTTCTTATATTCCTGTGCGTCCTGCTGTCATGTCTATCGTAAGCGGGGTCACGGAAATTTTTCTGTCTACATATACCGCATAGATATCACTGTCCCTCTCCAGGGTATCCATATCAATGCTGATTTTTGAAGTAAGTCGGAAAGGACGGGAAAAATCCCTTTTCTGCGGCTTCTGGAAACAAAAATAATTCTGTCTGCTCTGTGTCGTGATCCGATAATCTTTCGGATCCTCTGCTTCTGCCGGAACGTTGATATTCCATATATCTGCCTGCATCACATTCTCCTTTGCGAGAATACGCTGTGCCGCGGCACGCAGAACCTCCCCGGACGTATCAAGCCGGGCAGCCGGAAGCTGTTCCAGACGCTGGATGGAAAGATCCGCCTCTACAGAAACAGCAATCGCCGGTATTCCCTGACTGGCCGCCTCAATAGCGGCTCCCAGCGTTCCGCTGCAGGTCACCGTCTGTCCCAGATTTTCTCCATAATTGATTCCGCTGATACATAGATCCGGCTTTCGGTCCGCAATCTCAAGCACTCCATGAGCCACCGCAAAGGCCGGTGAACCGTGGACTCCATAAGCCGGAATCTCCTGCCCGTCAATCCGTATGCAGGAGGTCTCTATGATCCCTGTATCCTCCAGTCTCGGAAAAGCTCTCCCCATACCGGACTGCTGCTTTGCAGGCGCCGCTATGATCAGGTCGCCCAGATCCAGTACCGCTTCCGCTGCTGCCCGTATACCGGGAGATTCTATTCCGTCATCATTTGTCAAAAGAATTAATGGTCTTTCTCTTTTAGTTGAAAAGTTCATACGCCTCTTTTAATACTTCATCTGTATGTTTTGTGATATTAGTATAAACCGGGTACATCTTCTCATAAAATGCAACTGCTTCCGGATTCGGTGTAAAGGTGTCTTTGATACGAACCATGTTTTCTACCGCCTCATCAAAGCTCTTATATACACCTGCAGCAACTGCCGCACAGATTGCAGATCCAAGTCCTGCTGCTCCGTTTACCTCGTTGCGCACCATCGGGATGTTAAATACATCTGCAAAGATCTGCATGAAAAGATCGCTGTTGGAACCGCCTCCGGTGATGATGATCTTATCAAGATTTACACCGATCTCGTTTGTCATATCCGTAACATGCTTTTTCATGGTAAGTGCTACAGCTTCCAGGATAGAACGGTAGATATGTCCTCTTTTATGTCTTCCGTCAAATCCGATCATAACACCTTTTTTGTAAAGCGCATCTACAGGTGCCAGCCAGTCAAGCACTGTCATCAGACCGTTGGAACCTGCCGGAACTGCCTCCGCTTCCTTGCTCAAAAGCTCTTCTGCAGACATCCCCTGTGCTTCTGCTTCTTTCTTGTATCCGTCTCCCAAGATATCTCTGAACCAGCTTACTGTCCACATTCCTCTTCTGATACCGTTTGTATCATACAGATACTTGTTTGGCACGCAGGAGAATTTCGGCCATGTAGCGGTTGTACCCTTCAGGTTTTCTTTTCCTTCCATCATACCTGCTGTGTATGTTCCAAGGGAAATACATGCAGTTGTCTCACCCATACATCCTGTTCCAAGACCTTCTACTGCTTTGTCATTGGATGTTGCCACAACCGGTACTCCTTCCGGAAATCCTGTTGCTTCTGCAGCTTCCTTTGTCACATAGCCCAGGATATCACCCGGCATTACAAGGTCAAACAGCATTTCTCTTGGCATTCCTGTATTTTTGTATGCTTCCGGATCATCAGACCATTTCCAGTTGTCGATATCGATCGGCCATACGCCTTCATAGTTTCCGATCGTATCCTTGTGTTCTCCTGTCAGTCTGTATGTAATGTATCCGGAAGATGCTACTACATATTTTGCATCCGGATTAGAGAAATCATATGGCTTGGATACACGGATATCCATCCAGCTAAGAGCCGGCTGTGCAAGCATTCCGTCTTCCTTCAGATAAGCTCTGCAGTAACGGATCGTACAAAGTCCGATTCCCACGATGTCTTCTTTATTTCCTTTAAAGTTAGCCATACATTTTTTTCCTGCCTGGCAGATCGCATCCCACCAGTCATCGTCCGGATGCTCTACAAGCTCCGGTCCCGGGAGGTTGTATGGTTTTAATGGATGTTTTCCCTCGCATACAATATTTCCTTTTGTGTCAAAAATCAAAATTTTGGCACTCTGGGAACCTTCATCAATACCGATAATATATTTCTCACTCATATCAAAATCCTCTTCCTAATTGTTGTTTCTTTTTCTGCTTTTTACGGCGGTGCACAAAGAAACGCCCTCTTTTGTACACCGCCGTTTGTATTTTGACAACGATATCGGCGCTGCTATCTCACACAGCGATATCGGCACAATTATCTTACAAGGTATCCTCCGTCTACAACTGCCAGAGTTCCGTTTACATAGTCAGATGCACGGCTTGCCAGATAAACAACAGTTCCCATCAGATCCTGTCTCTCTCCCCAACGATCAGCCGGAACATGCTCTTTGATCTTGATGTACTTCTCATCGTTTGCGCTTCCTGTTCCGCTTGTCATGCTTGTCTGGAAGTATCCAGGAGCAATACCATTTACACAGATTCCATATTTTCCAAGTTCATCTGCATACGCTTTTGTCAGTCCCATAAGTCCTGCTTTCATTGCAGCATATGCCGGTGATCCAAGTCCGCCAAGGAAGGAGAACAGAGAACAGATGTTAATGATCTTTCCGCTCTTCTGTGGGATCATGTATTTTGCTACTGCATGGCTTAAATCAAAAGCACCTGTCAGGTTGATCGCGATCATCGGATCCCATTCTGCTCTGCCGAAGTCAAGTACATCAGCAATCTTGCAGATTCCTGCACAGTTTACAAGGATATCAATGGATCCGTATGTCTCTACGCACTTCTCTGCAACTTTATCACAGATTCCATCCTCTGTAATATCTCCCAGCATGAATGTATATTTTACGCCGCAATCCTCAATCAGTTTCTGTGTTGTTCCGTCGTCATTTACTGCTGCAAAGCAGAAAATATTTGCTCCGGCTTTTGCAAGCGCCAGTGCGAATGCCTGTCCCAGTCCGCTGCATCCTCCTGTTACGATTGCATTTTTCCCCTTCAGTGAAAAGAAATCCATAGAAAAATCATTGATATTTAAGCTCATTGTTATACCTCCAAAAACCTTCAATTCTTTTGTCCTGTAAAAGAGCTCTTCCTCTACCTGCGCACAATAGAGAAAATGAAAAAAGTAACTTCTACCCGCACTACACGGGTAAAAGTTACTTTCTCTTTTGCTCTTTTAGTAACTACGTACATAGTACAGCGATTACTTCATTTTGTCAATATCGTGATAATATTAAAAAACGATACTTTGTTTTTATGCATATTGCACAATTCTCTTTTCATTTCCAAGAACCGGGGTAAATCTTGCCACCTGGAACTTCTTCACGAACAATGTACACTTACACAGGAACAGATAATAAATATTTTCTCCGCATCCCCGCAGTGTCTCGAAATTCCCCTGACCTTTGGCAATACAAAGATCAGCCTTTTTGATCCGATCCAGCGCCTCTTTGCTGATCCGATCCGGGGGAGTGCCGGGGATTTTTATCCCGTTAGTCAAAACCTCTGCAATTTCAGGCATACCAATAAAAGCAGCATCCTCTTTTGTAGCGTCATTCAATGTGGGAAATCCTCTGACAAGCACTGTCACTTCCAGACCGGGATGCAGCCCTTTCATTGCCTCGATAAACAGTTTATCCAATACAATTTCCCCTGCATTATCCGTGATATAAACCAGGCTCTTTGCCCGGGAAACTTCCCCTCGCAGACGTTCAATCTCCTCCGTATCAAGGGGCAGCTTATCATAGTCTGCAAGAAGCTGTGCAAGCTTCTCTTCATTCACATCCGACATTGCTCCAAAATCAATGTAATTCCCGGTTACAGCATATTGCAGTCCCGTAAGGAAAGGATCACGGGACATACGGATTGTCTGCCGGATCTGTTCTTCTCTTTCCATAAGATACCGGTTATACTTCTCTTTTGGCACCGTATAGGCATCGTCTATCTCAAAATAGTCCTCCAGCACATCAACAGTCTGCTGCATCAGAACCGGTGCGGAAACATCCTTGTCCGCCTGTTTCAGGATTTCTTTCACTTTTTCGAGAACAGCCTCCCGTACTCTGTCGTCAGCCTGGTATTGGTCCAAAAGTCCGGACACCTTATTTACACAACAGTCCAAACACTCTATGTCTGCTTTCATAATCTCTCCCTATTCTGCACAGCTGTAAATCTTCTGCGCGCTAACAATCCCATACTTTTCTATTTGTACTGGACACCGCCATAGCCCCTGCCTTCAGCGCTCCCATGACATCTTCCTTATCCTGGATCAGGCCGCTGGCAACCACCGGCTTGTCCACTTCATGGACAAGATAAGGAATCAGCTTGGTAAGCCCTGCCGGCATAAACTCCACCACTTCCGGATTCGTATGACGCACATGCTTGACAATATTGGTATAACTTCTTCCGTCCATCATATAGAAACGCTGAATCGTAAAAATGCCGAGATCTTTAGCTCTCTTGATCATAGTGGGCTTCAGGCTGATGATCCCGTCTGCCATGGTATATTTCTTTATAAAATCCACACAGATTTCTTTTGATGTCAGCCCTTCGATCAGATCAATGTGGACGATCACCTTTTTATCTTTTTCTTTCAGTTTCTTGACGATATCTGCAATGTTGCAGATATCGCCGTAAAGTACATAGACAAGTTTGCTCTCTGAAGCCAGACATGCCTCCAGCCATTCGTCGTTCTTTGCCGCCGGTATCACCGGGCAGTCTGCTGTCAGTTCCATAAATTCTTCTGTCGTCAATGCCATATCTATCCCTCTTCTTTTTCCTCCACAGGCAGCCTGGGTGATTCGATCGGTCTGCCGTTGCTGTCATAGTCTTCCTTATGTACATCATACTTCTTCGGATTTACGCTGATCTTCAAAAGCCCGAATATCATGATGAGCACAAGGAACATATTAGGAAATCCTCCCAGGTTGGAGGCCGCCTTGATACCATCAATTCCTGCAAAGGCAATCAGGATGTAGGTTACCGCTCCAAGAGTAACTCCCCAGACGATTTTCAGCCAGGACGGCGCCTCTTCCTGATCCGGAGTGATACCATGCGTACACAGACCTGCCATGGCATTCGTATTGGTGTCTGAGCCTGTTACAATAGAAATAAAAATGATGAACACATAGAACACAGCGATAATCACTGACAACGGAAGCTGTGAAAATACGCTGTACACAACAGACTCCGGTCCACTCTCCAGCATGGTTTCATTTAATCCCTGTCCGCTGAACTCATAGTAAAGGGAAGCGGAGGAAAACAGCGCTATCCAGATCATGCTGAACGCAGCCGGAATAACAAAGTTACACTTGATCGCATCGCGGACGGTATATCCCCTTAAGATCTTTCCAAGGAACACTCCCGTGATAGGCGTCCACGCAAGCCAGTTACACCAGTAGAATACCGGCCAGCTCTTTGCCCAGCTGTCTTCATATACCGCTCCGTTCATCAGGTTCAGATGAACAAAATCTTTCAGGAAGGCTCCCAGAGACTCTACGGATACATTCAGCATATATGCCGTCGGCCCAAACAGGAAAATGATGATCAGGAATACAAAGTACACTTTCGCGTTAAGGGATGACAGGATACGGATTCCGTTCATGATACCTGATACGCTGGAAATAATAAAGGTGATCATGATCAATGCAGCGATCACCAGCCAGGAAGCCGGGCCGCTTTCTATCCCGAAAACACTTTCTACTCCGCCGCCAATAGACATAACGCTTGTCCCGATAGACGCCGCCATGCCGGCAACAAGTGAAAAGAGACAGATAACGTCCACAATACCGCCGAATTTCTTTGCCTTCACCCCAAATGCCGGAACCAATGCCGATCCAAGGGAGAAGGTCTGGTTCATATTATAATATACAAAGGCAAACGTAAGTGTTGCAATAACATAAATAGCACAGGGCGTAATCGTCCATTCCAGATACATAGTTTCCATGGCAAATACTGCCGCGTCTGCGCTTCCGGATTCCACACCTGCCGCTACTGCCGGTGTATATAAGTGATACATCGGCTCCGCACATGCCCAGAACAGGATTCCGGCTGCAATGATCGTACACAGGGTGATCCACACAAGATCCATGTACTTCATCATCGGTCTGGCTTTGCTGCCTCCGATCCTTACCTTGCCAAGAGGAGAAAACCAGATAACGATCACAGTAATTACACTGCCAAGCGCCGTCAGGTTAAATGCCCAGGCAAAATTATCCAGAACCCAGCTTGTTACCGCATTAAGGCCTGCAAGAAATGCGTCTCCGTTTGTCAGGCTGACTACGACCATAGCGGCCAGTAAAATCCATGGCGGAAAAAAGACCCCTTTTCTTAATTTCAAGTCAACTGTTTTTACTGTTTTTTCTTCCGTTCCCATATGCTCTCTCTCCTTTCCACTCGTATCTCTATCATGGGTACGTTTGTATTTTTAAAAATGGTTTCCAGACGCTCCGCCTGCTGTGTTCCCAGAATCCTTCTTGGGAGTACAAAAAGCTCTCTTTCTATCTTTAAAACATAGACATGATCTGACCGGAACCATTTTATTTTCGCACCGGAATATTTAATCTTTGCTTGTCCCTCTCTATATACGATCTGCCTGTCACTGATTTCTATTTCATATTCCCCTTGCATGGAAGCCAATTTCCTGGCTTTCCGGTTTCTCAGGAAATCCATTCCATATGCCATATAAAAATCAAGAAGAATGATGACTGCAAGAAACAAAAACAAAAAGAATTTGTCCGGAGACCTTATATAAGCGATCAGCGCTGCTGCTCCCAAAATGCTCAATATCCATATGTTAATCTGGCGAAATTTCCCCGACCGCCTGTAATCCAGACAGAGCAGCGCTTCTATCCAGTCCTCCTCACTTAACCGATATCGAAATTTCAGATCTGTCATCTCCCTTCTTTCAAACGCTCGATCAGATCCGGCACTACCTCATACAGGTCGGCACACACCGGATAATGAGCGATTTCAAAGATTCTTGCGTCCGGATCCGAATTGATGGCAATGATATTTTTTGCAGTTTTCATACCGGCCATAAACTGAACCGTTCCCGACACGCCGCATGTAATGAGATAATCCGGGGAAACAGTGCTTCCCGAAAGTCCGATCTGTCTGGAGGGGCTCATCCATCCCTTTTCTACCAGAGCCCTGCTGCAGGCAAGTTCACCTCCCAGAAGATGTGCCAGTTCACGTAGCATTTCCAGATCTTCTTTCTTTTTTACTCCTCGCCCTGCCGCTACCAATATTTTCTGACCTGCAATACTATCATCCTGACTCTGTTCTTTTACCGCCTCTACTGTCACAGTCTCATCCGGCTCGTCCCACTTTTTCATATAAAATATGGTATGTTTCCCCGGTATTCCCGGTCTTTTCGGCATGACTCCCGGTCTCACTGTAGCAAGCTGCGGGCGGCGATCTTTTGTAAGGATCTCTGCCATAATATTACCACCAAATGCCGGCCTTGTCTGCATGAGATTTCCATCGTCATCTATTTCAAGAGAAGTACAGTCCGCAGTAAGCCCTGTCCGAAACTCCACGGCGATCCGCGGCGCAAGCGCCCTTCCTTCCCTGGTTCCCCCGATCAATACAACCGATGGGCGAATAGTATTGATACACTCTGTCATGATCCGCTCATAGGCAATCGGAAGATACTCATCGGACGCCTCCCAGAGATAAGCCTCATCCAGAAAACTGTCCTTCAGCTCTTCCCTTATTTCTTCCGGCTTCCCCCCAATTGCCACTCCGTAAACTTTTCCTCCGGCTTTTGCAGCAAGTCGTCTGGCCTCACCGATAAGCTCCAGGCTGACCGGCATTACTTTTCCCTTATAACATTCCACATAGACGAGAATCCCCGTCCACTGGTTCTGTTCCTCCTTAAGGTTTTTCCTCAGCATCATGACTGTCCCCTCCAATCCCAGCCGTCTATAATGTCCATAATATATCCGACTGCCTGTTCTTTTTCCATGATCTGAAGCTCCTGCCGCTTCGTTCTTGCAGGCGGGAAAATCCGCTTCACTCGTGTAGCCGATCCGTTCAGACCATAATGGGATGTGTCCTGATCTGCAAAATCTGCAAGAGCAAGGTGATGGATTTCTTTTTTTCTTCCGCTGATCTTCAGTTTTAAAGAAGGCATCCTGGGAATAAAGCTGTCCTTCTCCACTGATAAAAGACATGGCAGTTTTGTTCTGGCCTCAATGTCTCTTCCTTCCATAAGATATGTCACTTTCAGATCGCTGCTCCCATCTGTACGGATCTCTGTCACCCAATTTAAATGGACAAGATCCATCCATTTCGCAAGGGCTCCGCTGACCTGCGCCGTATCGCCGTCTGTTGTCTGCTTTCCGCATAAGATCAGATCGTAACCGCCCTCTTTTTGTATTGCCTGCATCAGCGTGTAGGAAGTTGCCAGGACATCCGCGCCTGCAAAAGCGCTGTCAGTGATGAGGAATCCCTCGTCTGCTCCCATGGCAAAGGCCGTTCTTATGGCCTCCTCCGCTTTAGCAGGACCCATCGTATAGACATGGATCTCTCCGCCGCTTTGCTCCCGTATTTGAAGTGCTGCTTCCAGCGCCGCCAGGTCATAGACATTTACTACCGCTTCCAGCCCGGCGCGGATCAGCACACCTGTCTTTTTATCCATGTTCCCTTCTGTCGTCCTGGGAACCTGTTTCATACACACTGCTATCTTCAATGCTTTTACTCCTCTGTTTCAATGATATTTCCCGGATTCAGTCTGTATACACTGTCATATTGTTGTTTCAGCTCCCGGCAGACTTCAAGATAATCTCCCGGAACTGCATCTCCCAATATTTTCTTTTTCAATTTCCCGATTCCATGTTCCCCGATCACTTTACCATGGGTGCTCGTCTCCTTTGCCCACCGGGACAAAAGACGGATCCCCTCTTCATACTCTTCCTTATTTTCCGGAAGAAGATTAATGTGCAGATGATTTTCCATAGCATGTCCGAAAATACAGGCTGAAAGACCGCTTTTCGCGATATCCTCCCTGCTCTTTTTCAGAATTTCCGAAAAACCGGCGTCTGCCACCGCCATATCCGTGCCCAGCTTCGTAATCTCCTTATTTGTTCGTCTGACCCCTTCAACGAAAAGATTGGCTGTCTCGGCCGCCGCATGGCGAAACGCATGCATTTTCTCGATCTCTGCCTCACCGGACACTGCCCAGGCTTCATCAGGATCGCTTCCGCATTCTGCCGCTTTTTCCATCAGGCATTCCGCAATCTCTTCAATGCCTTCCTCCTGCCCCTGGATCTCCAGATAGACCATATCTGTGATCTCCTGTTCAATATCCGGCAGTTCCTTGATCTTTGACATGGAAGGCTTTCTCTCCTCGATCAGGTCCATGGTCTTACGATCAATGTATTCTACTGCCGCCACAGCTGCAGTTTCACAAGACGGAAGCTCCTCCTTAAGGCTGTCCACAAACTGCCCGGCTTCTCCGGTATCACGGAAGAAAAATGCAATTCCCCACAGACTTTCCGGTTTGGGAAGAAGTTTTAAAGTCAGTTCCGTAATAATCCCTGTAATTCCTTCTTTGCCAAGAACCGTATCCATCTTTTCCATTTCTTTTCCGGATGCCAGCACGATTTTTTCGCCCCATCCTATCTCCTGAACAGTACCGTCCGGATAAAGGACACGGATTTTTTCAATGTAGTCTCTTGCCGGTCCATATAAAATCCTGCAGATTCCTTCTGCATTTTCCGCCGCCACACCGCCGACTGTCGCCGAAGTCTCTGTTGGATCCGGCGGCCAGAATACCGGTGTCTTGCGGAACATGCTGTCTATTTCTTTTTTCAGATCCATGAGGGTAATCCCAGGTTCTACAGTCACAGAAGCCGTGCCATCCGAATGTACCTCTCCATCCTTTACCTTGTTCATGTGGGACAAATTCAGGATATGGCCTTCTTCCGGAACTGCCGCTCCGGTGATTCCGGTCTTCCCCCCCTGAATCGTAATTTTCACATCTTTGCCCAAATGTTCCAGCACTTCCCGTATCTCGCTTTCCGTTTCCGGAAAAGAAATGCTGTCGGCGTTTCCTGTGAATTTGGACTCGTCAATCAGATATTCTTTATACTGTTCCTCCATAGGAAAAATTGTGACGCTCATCTTTTCCTCCTATTTTACTGTCTTTTCAAATTTTCTGCAAGTTCTTCTATCCGTTTCATGACCGGAAGAAAGTCATCCGCGATCGCCACATCAGCCTGCTTCATGATCGGCGCTCTTTCGTCCCGGTTTACAGCAACAATAAATTTACTCTTTTCAATGCCTGCATAAAATGCCGCCGCACCGGATGCCCCTACCGCAAAACAGATCTCCGGTGCAAGCATGGCTCCGGATACGCCGATAAGCCTGTCCATAGGCTCCCAGGCATTCATGGCAGCCGGTCTGCTCACTCCCAGAACTCCTCCCAGACTCTCTGCCGTCTGTTCCAGCCTTTTTACATTTTCTTTGCTTCCGCATCCTCTTCCTGCGGCGATCACAACCTTTGCCTGCTCCAGTCCCTTTTCCTTTTCTTCCGGAATAAATTCTTCTTCCAGGATAAAATCCGGCTTTCCGACATTCGCTTCTTCTGTAACTGCGATGTCTCCTGAATCCTTCTTCGCCTTATCCATTCCTCTCTCAAGAGAAATGCAGTAGGGGCCGGTCTGCATCAAAAAGGCCGCTTTCAGATGATTGGCATACACCATCTTGGAAGCCTGAAGGCCTCCGTCAGCGACTGTGATCTTTCCCACTGCTGCAAGGGAGCTCCCTTTTTTCCTTGCTCCGCACCGCACTGCCAATTCAATATCCGATGGATCGCTTCCAAAGATATACAAATCTTCTGACGTCATCCACCCGCACAAAACATCCAAAGCATTTACCGGCGTATATGTTTCCATATAAAGCACCCTGGCCTCTGACGCCGGTATGCCATCCAATATTTTTTCACCTGTTTTTAATATGACCAAGGCTTCCCCTTCTTCTATTTCAGCGGGAAGCCCTTTTGCAAAGCCGCACATTTCTTCCATCTGCGCCTGTATTTCTGACAGGAATCCGTTAATAACCAGATGATATCTCATAGTTTTTCCAGCCTTTCCTTCAGATATGATTCAAAAAGCTTCTCCGCCTTCTCCTGGGGAGTCGCTCCTTCGATCCATTTTGTATCCCTTTTTCTTTCCACATTTTCCAGTGAGACAAGCTTCGCTGATTCTGCCGGACTTTCTTCACATACTTCTTCCATAGTCAGCCTCTCGATCGGCTTTTTGCCAAGCTTCATTTTATCCTTCAGAGTCGGTACACGAAGATAGGTATTCTCTGCATTTCCCACAACAAGTACACAGGGAGTTTTTACCGTACGGATAACGCTTCCGCCGTCTGTTTTACAGGTAATCTTAAGACAGCTCTCATCTGCCGGCTCCATAGAGGTAACTTGAGTAAAACACGGCCATCCAAGCAGCTCTGCCAGAAGATATGGCGTCTTCATATTGCTCCCTACTGAACTTTGTCCACCCATAACTACCACATCCTGCATGGCGTATTTTTTGAGATATCCCGCAATCGCTCCCGCAAGACTTTCAGGGGCAAAATTTTCCGGCTCTTCCTGCATAATACGCACTGCATGAGCATATCCCAGCGCATAAAGCGTCTTCAAAAACGACTCGTCTTTCTCTTTTCCAATTGTCAGCGCACTTAATTCAAAAACGACGTTAAAGCTTCCTGACAAATCAGAAAGCTTTAACATCATTTCCAGAGCGCTCTCATCAAAACAGTTCCATATTGGCTTGACATAGCTAGTATCCACATGGAGCTGTCCTTCTAACTCCCAATCTTCCTCTGCCACCAGATCCAGATCGGGAACTACTTTAAAGCAACCCAATATTTTCATAATATTAATCTTATTTTCTTAAAGGAATCAGTGTTCCCATGTTCATAATACCATTTGGATCAAATGCCTGCTTCAGTGTCTTCAGCATATAGTAAGATGATCCGTATTCTTCAGTTACATAGTGAGCTCTTGCTTTTCCAAGTCCATGGTGATGAACAATGGATCCGCCGTATTTGATAACCTGCTCGCAGATGATCTGATTGATTCTGTCATGATATTTGTTGATCTCTTCTTCCGGAGCACAGTCTACAACGTTGTAGTAGTATACAAAGTACATATTTGTTCCGTTGATATAGCTATGTGAAGAATGTCCTCCCATCAAAGTCATATCCGGAACTTCTGCAAGGATTCTGTCACATGCTGTTTTGTAAATATCATAGATATTATCCCAGCTTCCGGAAACCTCTGTTGTGATACCAATGTTCTTTGTTGCTTTGATTTCTTCTTTTTCTTCAGCAATCTGCTCTGGTCCCCAGTTCAGTCCGCCGTACCATTTTTCAATCAGCTTAGGATCTACTTCTTCCAGTTCCGGATGTTTGCTCATCAGATCACGGATACCCGCTTCAATAGCCGGTGTAATATTTGCCGGTCCTTCTGCCATCCAGATAAGGATTGCTTTTCCTTCTTCCAGCCATGCGCTGAAGTGCTGCTGTGCATCTGCTGCATCGTACAGACGTGCAAAAGAAGGTTTGTAACCTGCTACCATAACTTCACGCAGGCAGTCAAATCCAAGCTTCATCTGCTCATCATCCAGCTTGTATGCAATGTATCTGTTGTTTTCCGGCTGCCATTTGAAGAGCTTCAGTGTTACTTCTGTGATAAAGCAAAGAGCTCCTTCGTTTCCACAGATGATATGTCTGATATCCGGACCTGCCGCACGTCTTGGAACGTTTTTGATTCTGCAGATCTTTCCATTCGGGAACACAGCTTCCATACCAACGATCATATCTTCGATTCCGCCATAAAGTGTAGAGAACTGTCCGATACTTCTTGTTGCAACAAGACCGCCGATCTGTGCAAGAGGTTTGGACTGCGGAGAATGTCCTGTTGTGTATCCCTGCTCACGAAGCATATCGTCCAGATCCTGAAGCGGAACACCACACTGGCATGTTACCTGCATGTTGTATGTATCTACTTTCAGTACTTTATTCATCATAGAACCATCTACAACAACGGAGTCTTTAAGAGCTGTCTCTAATCCTCCCTCGATAGCGGAATGTCCGGTTCTCGGTACAATGTTGATCTCATTGTCATTTGCAAATGAAAGAACTTTGGAAACTTCCTCTGTGCTTGTTACATATACAACTGCTGCCGGAATCGGCTGTGTATATACTTCGAATACCTGCTCATACTTTCTGTATCTGTCGAGACTGCTTTCTTTTAATACCTGTTCGTCAGTAATGACACGCTCTTTACCGAGGATTTCTACTAATCCCTCTACAATTTTCTCCCTTGAAATAATAGCCATGATGTTTCTTCCTCCTATTTCTTAACTACTTTTTCTTTTCGTCTGTCTTTAAATATGAGAGTTTTTCTTTTTTGACCAAAAGAGCGCTGTCTGCGCACAACAGCATAATAAAAAAAGAGAAAAGCAACTAGTATAAAAGCGGTATATCCGCCTTTCCTGTTACTGTTCTCTCCTAAGCTCTTCTGGTAACTGCCTTTAGTATAAATCCTGATCTACAGGTTGTCAATTGTACATATTACATATTTTTGGACTCCCTTTTTTATGAATTATACCTAATTTTCTTTTTTATTTCCTTTTGCGATTGACATTTTTACACAAATCTTTTATGCTTTAGGATAGTTACAAGAGTGAAGAGAGAAGTAACGCTGCAAGGCATTACTTTTCTCTTTTTTGTTTCTTTTCTGTCAGAACCTGTGACTGCAGCACGGGAACTGGCGCTGTTTCATTATTATTAATTGTATAGTTTTTTGGAGGAATACTTATGGACAAGGCTTTTATCAAAAAATACGGCACGCTGCTTCTTCTGGCGGCCGGAGCTGGTATCATCTTCCAGCTTCCTTACATTCGTGAAACTTTCTATGTACCGATTCAGAACGCTATGGGGCTTAGCAATGCCCAGATGGGTCTTCTGTCTTCGGGATATGCAACAATGGCAACTTTATCTTATTTTATCGGCGGTATGATCGCAGATAAGTTTTCAGCAAGAAAGCTGCTTACATTTTCCTTTATCGCTACCGGAGCTCTGGGACTTTGGTTCTCTACCTTCCCAAGCTTTGCAATCGGACGTTTGATCTTCGTTCTGATGGGAATCACTTCTATTATTACATACTGGTCAGCCTGCATTAAGGCGACTCGTATGCTGGGCGGAGAGGAAGAACAGGGACGTCTGTTCGGTCTTCAGGAAGGCCTTAGAGGTATTTTAAACGCTGCCGTTGTATTTGGAATGGCGTGGGTATTTGCACAGTTTACAGATGAGATCGCAGGCGCTTCTGCAGCAATCAAAGTGTGCGCTATCGTTGATATCATCATTGGTATCTTGAACTTTATCTTTATCGAAGATACAAAACGTGAAGAACAATCCGAGCCTGTAGGAACAGTTGTAAAAGAAATGTTCAAGACTCTGCTCCTTCCTCGAGTATGGGTGCTGGTTGCTATCGTTTTCACTGCTTACAGCGTATATGGTCTTGTAAGCTATGCAACTACATATGCACAGCAGTTCTTCGGAATGACAGCTGCAACTGCTGCAACTCTCGGCGGTATTCGTTACCTGATCCAGGGACTTGGCGGTATCGTGGCAGGTTTTGCTGCTGATAGACTTTCCCGAGGCAAAGTTGTTATCATCGGATCTATTGGTATGGCCCTTTCCTTCCTGTTCTACATTTTAATCCCGGTTCAGGAGGGACTTCTGGGACTGATCATCTTCAACTTCTTCTTCGGCCTGTTCTTCATCTATGCCGTAAGAAGCCAGTACTTTGCTATCCATGATGACGCTGGTATCCCGCTTCGTTTAAGCGGACGTGTTTCCGGTATCGCATCTGCACTTGGATACCTGCCGGACGTATTCATGTACACCATCGTCGGAGGCTGGATGGACAGCTATGGACATACCGGATTCAACATGACTTGGATTTATGCCATTGTAATGTCTCTCCTCTGTGTAGTCTTTACTTTCATTCTTTCTAAAGTTGCAAAGGACAAACTGCCAGAGAATGCTTAATTTCAATAAAAAAGATGTTCGGATCTTATATTCGGACATCTTTTTTTATAAATTTTTTTCTAAAAGGAGGGTCTGCTTATGCTGCCGCTTACTTCTTATGCCTGGGGTTCACCAGGCCGCTATATCCAGGGAGCCGGAGAACTTGACCGCCTGGCAATCCACACAGAAAAATTCGGAAAAAGGGCTTTTGCTGTCATTGATGAATTTTTCTACAAATCATTTACAAAAAGGCTGGACACTCTCTACAAAGATGCCGGAGGGGCTTTCTTAAGTTTTTTGTATCAGACCGAGATTACAAAAGAGCTTATTGAAAAAGCATCTGACGAGGCCAGTGGCTTTTCCCCGGATGTCATCATCGGAATCGGTGGAGGAAAAGCATTGGATACCGCCAAAGCCGTAGCTTCCAGGCTGTCCCTTCCCCTTGTGATCATCCCCACAAGCGCTTCTACAGACGCGCCCACAAGCGCCATGTCCATCATCTACAATGACGCACATGAACACGATGATGTCTACTATTACATCAAAAATCCGGATCTTGTACTTGTAGACAGCCAGATCATTGCAGACGCCCCGGTGCGTTTCCTTGTATCCGGTATGGGTGATGCCCTGGCTACCGTCTTTGAAGGGCGCACAAGTATCCGCACCAATCAGCCCAACTATATCTGTGGAGAATCCGGCTCTTACATGCGCACCCGGACTGCCGCCGCCATTGCCGAGGAGTGTTATCGTACCATCTGCGAATTTGGCGTCAGGGCTAAGATTGCCAATGAACTTCATGTTGTTACGGATGCTCTGGATGCAGTCATCGAGGCAAACACTCTGATGAGCGGACTCGGGTTTGAGAATGTGGGCTGTGCCGCTTCCCATGTTGTGTGCAATGGAATCACAGCTGTTCCCGGCGGAGATAAGGCGCTCCACGGAGAAAAAGTTGCCTTCGGCGTCATCTGTCAGCTGCTTGCAGAAAATGAAGATATGAAACTGATAGAAGAAGTCATCCGGTTCAATTTAAGCGTGGGACTTCCTGTCACTCTGGATGATATGGGAATTGCACCTACAGAAGAAAATTTTGATATCATCAGCGCCAACCCGCAGGAAACCGAATGGACCAGAGAACCATTCTATATGGATGCCGCAAAAGTAAAGGCAGTAGTTAAGACCGCCCATGAATTGGGAAAGCGTTATAAAAAAGGGTTATAAAAACTGTGCGCCGCCGGGCGTACCTGCAAAAAGAGGATTCTCCATACATATGAGGAATCCTCTTTTTGTTTCTGCCAATATGATCTATCCGGCATCTCCTATATTTCCTGTATCATCTGCCCTTCTACCAGATACATGGCAGGCTCCCATGTGCCTCCGGGGGCACACTGCCTCTCAAGAGATGTAAAAATCTGTTCTACTGTCTTTTTCATATCCTGACGGTACATGATCGTTCCCAAAGGCGGAGACGGCAGTTTATCCACGGAAGCCACTGCAAGCTCCGGCTTTTCTCCTGCAGCGATCTCTGTAACAAGGATACCGCATTCCCTGTCACAGCAGAGCACTGCCGTTTCTTTTCCCTCCCTCTCTCCGATACTGCCCTTCAGAGCGCTTTCAATGATCTTCCGTCCTTCTTCTTCTTTCTTCCATGGGATCCTTAATACGATTCCATGCTCTCCGGCATATGTCCGATAGGCTTCCTCACGCATCCGAATACTGTATATCTCTGTCATATCCCATCCTACATATATAATCCTCTTATATCCCGCTTCTTTAAGAGCCTGGTACAATGTACTTACTGCACGTTCGTTGTTGAGAGCCACACAGTCCGCATAAGGAAGGCCTCTGTCAGAATCAAAAAACACAAGATTCATGCCAATGGCACGGAGCCTTTGAAGCTTCTTGCGATCTACTTGCAAATCTTCCAGCCAGACTACCGCATTACGAAGTCCTCTTTTATAAAGCCGGTAAAGGCTTTTTTCCAGACCTTCGCTTTTTGGCTTCTCTACATAGAGCACCAGAGTGCCTTTTGTCTCAGCATATGCTTGAAATCGTCCGATAAATTCCGAGAAAAATGGATTTCTGGCCGGAGCCACCAGGACGATCATATCCAGATCCGCCGGGTTGCCGCTGATATGGAAAGTCACTTTTGTTCCCCTTCCCACTTCCCGGACAATAAGGCGATCTTCCTCCAGCATCTGCAGGGATCTTCGCACTGTGACCCGGCTGACATCCAGAACCTTCTCCAATTCACGTTCTGACGGAAGCATATCTCCATCTTTATAGTGGCCGGCAAATATTTCATCACATATTTTGTTTTTCACTTTCTGATAGAGATTTTCGCTGTCCATAATATATCATATCCTTTTCTATAAACGGGTGGACTCCATATCCAGCCTCTTGATGATATCTTCTTGAATATCCGGAGACAGATCAAGGAAATTTACAAAAGTTCCATGGATCCTCATAATATAAACGCCGCTTGGCGCATATTTTTTCGGCTCGGCTAATACTTTTCGCAGCATTTCCGGCGTTGTCACATTGACATAGAGATAGAATGGTGAAACGCCTTCCTTCTGTGGATTGTAAAACAATGGATTCATGATCTTCTTCTGAAATTCCACACCTTTTTCCTCAAAAGTTTCCGCTTTGAAGTAGCCTGGATTAATCCCCAGGTGAGAAGCGCATCCTCCGTTCATCTTCTCAAACGGAAGCTTCATGTTGGACATTACCCGGAATCCAAGTCCGGAATGAGCCTCTCCGTACAGCGGATCAATGCCGTATCCCAGCTGTTCTCTTGCCTTTCTGCCGTCCGGCGTTGCGCCCACCCAGTATCCATACAGAAGATGTGTGGACGGGGAAGCCCAGTCTGCCCGGAAAGGATTGCCCAGATAATTTTTTTCGGCTGTCACCATATCGCTGACTCTGGAAGCAATATCCGCCGCCTCATCATCTACAATGCCGATATTGTTTCCATATTTTTTTGCTTTCATCAGATACTGATGCATCTCCGGGTCATTTTCAAAATTCGTCCGAAGTGCCTCCAGCATTCTGCCTGCATCCTGCGGCCTTTCCCGCAGCAGAGTATCAACGGCGATAAAAGAATCCGCCACAACAGAAAGACCGTGGATCAGACATCCGCTTCCATTATATTTTGTTCCCTGCTCTTTTGTATCACGGACATCCACGCCCGTTTCAATGCCGCCCATCAAAGTGGAGAGAAAGGGAACTTGCAAAATAGAAATTGCCTCCGAAGCTGCGTTTGCGCATTTTACCATCTCATCGGTATATTCCTGAAGGTTATTATAAAAGATTTCACGAATATTTTCCAGTACTTCCTGGTCGGTATGATATCCGAATTCCTCCCGGCCTTTTCCGAACTTTTTGCCGGATATCGTGGAAACGCCGTCATTCAAAGACAGCTCCAGCACTTTAGCCATATTCAGCCAGCTGTTTGTTGTGTTTCCGTTATCCTTCCCCATGATCAAAGGTTCCTGGCATCCGGCTACAGAATAGTCTTCCAGATCTGCGGGGTCCACATGGTTTTTATTTTTTAATATCTCAAATACAGAATCGTCATTAAAGAAGGAGGGGGTCAGGCAGCCCGGCGTAAACAGGAATCTTCCCAGACTTTCATACAGCTCCTTCGGTGTATTTTTATGGAGCTTTACAGACAGGATAGGCTGCGGAAGATTCATGTCATAGTAGGCATCCAAAAGGGCATAGGAAGTTGGATTTGTCATATCTTCACCAGCGCCTGATTTTCCTCCGATGATCAGATTCTGGGAAATCGCCCAGCTTCGGTCTGCCACATTATAGAATACGAGAAGGTGTTTTAAAAGGGCCGCCGCCATATCCCGGTCCGTATCTTCCATCTTACGGTACGGTTCAAAAATCCGGTCTGCATTTCCTACAGAAAATGCGTAAGGATTGGGGGTTTGCTCCAGACACATTACCTGCCACATCAAAATAAATGACTGAATAGCCTCATAGAGATTTTCCGCTCCGTTTTCAGGCACTTTGCGCAGCGTATCCGCCATAAGCCGAAACCGTTCTTTATCCTTTCCTTCACTCGCTGCCGCTTTCTCTTCTGCCAGATCTGCATATCTTCGGGCAATTACAAGAACGGCGTCCAGAGAAATATCCATCGCCTCATAGTAGGAGCATTTCTTTGGATTCTGTTCCGCTTCCCTTTGAACCCCGATCCTCTCTTTCAGTCCTTTCACACCATCCTTCAGGACGTCTCTCATATCCGGAATGAGATGTCCTGTTACCTGTTCGATAAAATAAATCGCCTCGCTTGTATTGTCACCTGCAATATCATAGGCGCTGCACAGCGCTTTTGCAAACTTCGTCTTTTCATTATATTGCTTCAGATCGTCGATCCTCTCCTGCGTAATATCTCCGATGGGATCAATATCCCCGAAAACCGCCACCGGATCGCAGTAGCCGCTGAAGGAATCCACCGAAAACGCCGGATTGATAAGGGCGTAGGACCTGGCAAAGGCATCATCCTGAGTTCCCGCAAACACATGGTAATCACTGATCCAGAGCGGAAGCCTTTCCGCTACTTCCACCAGTGTTTTCGCAATGCGGATGCAGTCTTCTTCTCCTGAAAATCTCTCATCACATTCCCGCATAATTTCTTTGGCAAGAAACCATCCTTCCAGATGATCCGTTGCTCTTTCTTCCTGAAATCTTTCTTTTGCCAGCTTTGTAATTTCCTCTGCATTTAATATGGTTTCAATTTTCATTTCAACCACTCCTTTCTGCCGCTTTTTCCACCATCAATTTCTTTCAATTCAAAAAATTTATGTACGCTTATAATTACATCCTGCTTCTTTGATCCGTTCCCGGAACTGCCTCAGGGTATTTTCATTCACTCTGGCTTTTTCTGTCATCTGGTATTTCCATCCGCATTCTTCCCATTTCTTTTTTCCAAATTCATGATAGGCCAGCACTTCAAATGTCACATTGCTGCCGCCTATCTCACGGAAAAATGAAAGAAATGCCTCCTGGTCTTCCCGGCCGTCATTGACCCCTCCGATCAGCGGTACTCTCACATGCAGGCTTGGATGGATCTTCGCTGCTTTCCTTATATTGGCAAGGACAGTCTCATTGGAAAGCCCGGTATATTCTTTGTGCTTCTTAGGATCACAGAGCTTGCAGTCCATAATAAGCTGACCGACACATCCCAGCAGCTCTTCCAGCCTCGGATGTGCTCCATTTGTCTCCAATGCCGTGTGTATTCCTGACTCTTTCAATCCTGTAAGCGCTTCTTTCAGCTCTTCAAACTGTACGGTGGCCTCTCCTCCTGTAAATGTCACCCCGCCGCCATCATAGAACATCATAGCGTTATTTCTTGCTTCCTCCAGGATTTCCCCTACTGTTTCCTCTTCATAGGAAAGATACATTCCTTTTGTATTGTGCTCTGTCACACATTCCTTCCGGCTGCAGCTTTGGCAAATGGTCCTGTCTACCGTCTTTCCGTTAATGGCATGGTGAGGGCAAATAGATTCAAGAAGCCATTCCTCATCTGACACGATCACGCCTTCTACCTTCATCCCCTCCGGATTGGCGCACCAGGGACATTTCATATTGCAGCCCTGCAGATGGTAAACAAGCCTGTTCCCGTCGCCATCCTGGGAATAATTAAACCCTTTCTGAAAAATTTTCATGGCTTATCCTCTCACATTTTTGTGGAACAGATCCTGATTATGTCCGTATAACTCCCGGTAAATGGCAAACTGCTCCTCATAATATTTCTGATTCTCCCGGTCTGGCTCTACCGTCGTTTCGCTCAACTTCACCAGACGGCTGCAGGCTTCTTCACAGCTTCGATATTCTCCTGCTGCCACAGCCGCTGTAATGGCGGCTCCCACACAGGCCTGTTCATTATTTTCATTGGTAAAGATCGGCCCATTCAGAATATCTGCCTGCATCTGCAGAAAGAGACGGCTTCTCGCTCCCCCTCCTGACGCAATAATTTTTTGGTACGAAATACCGAGGCCTTTAAAAATTTCCAATGAACTGCGAAGTCCGAACACAATCCCTTCCATTGTACTTCTTATCATATGAGCCTTTGTATGCTTCAAAGTCATACCAAAATAAATTCCTTTTGCCTCCGGATCATTATAAGGTGTTCTTTCTCCACTCAAATACGGAAGAAACACAAGACCTTCGCTTCCCGCTGGGACCGTTCCGGCTAAAGCGGTCATGTCATCGTAAGATTTCATTTCCAGCATCTGATTCATCAGCCATTTCAAAGCAACCCCGCCGCTTAGGTGCGCCCCCATCAAAAGCCACAGATCTTTTTTTACATGACAAAATGTATTCGTGCGAAACTTAGGATCATAGACCGGATGGTCAAAAGCACCGGATATCTGACAAGCCGTTCCGATATTGGAGGCCAGGATTCCCGGAACAATGATTCCGTTTCCAACGCCCATCATCAAAGTATCGCCGCCGCCATATGCGATCAGCGTCCCTGCTTTCAATCCTGTCTGTTCCTCGCATTCCCCGGATACCTGCCCTGCAATATCACAGGATTCATGACTTTCCGGGAAAATCTCTTTTTTCAGTCCCAGCTTCTCAATAAGGTCCCAGGCCCACTGACGCTTTTTTGTATCAAAAATTGCTCCGCTGGAAGCATCAGACATTTCCGTTCCGATCTCGCCGCACATCCGATAACGGATATAATCTTTGGGAAACATTACATATCTGGTTTTTTCGTAATTTTCCGGCTCATGCTCTTTCACCCACATAAGGGAGGAGGCAAGGAACCCTGTACTTAACGAATTTAAGATAACATTTCTGTAATTATCTTTTCCGATCACTTTATAAATTTCAGAGATTTCATCTCCTGATCTTTGATCCGCCCAGATAATTGCATTGCGGATCAGTTTTCCCCTGTCATCTACCATAACCAGGCCATGCATCTGTCCCGAATAGCTGATACAGCTAATCTGTGCCGCTTCCCCGGGAAAACGTTTCACCAAAGCTGCAATCGTCTGGCGTGCAGCCTGCCAAAGTTCTTCCATATCCTGTTCCGCCCAGGAAAGCCTCTCCTTTATGATATTGTATCCAACCTGCTCCGTTCCGGCCACATTCCCATCACCACTGATCAACATGGACTTCACGCTGGATGTTCCGATATCAACTCCCATATAATAGCTCATAATCCGACCTCCTCTTCCTATTGGTATTGTATTATAATACCAATTTGTTGTCAACGCAATTTTGGCAAAGCGCAGTTTTGCCCGGGGGTGTCTGCAATTTTACCCGGGGATAAACGCAACTGGGGACGTAACAAAGTTAAACTTTGTTACGTCCCCAGTTAATTTTTTATCAAATACTTTCAAAAAATTCATCAATAAAATAGATCGCTGCTCCGGCAGCTGCCGCTTCCACTTTATATTTGCAAGGAACAAGATATTCCCTGGCCGGATCCCCGAACGGATTTCTCATATCTATCCTGTCGCAGAGATCTTCCATATATTTCTCAATATAAGCTCCTACATATCCGCCCAGAATAATATCAGAGTCAAACAACATCCGAAGATTGTGGATTCCCAACGACAAATTGTCCAAATATTTATCCCACAATCTAACTGCCTCTGCATCTCCGACATCCAGAAGTCCAAAGAACCGTTCCAGGTTTCCATCTGTATACTGATCCAGAAGCGTAGAACGACACACGGTATCGAAACACCCCTTACGACCACAGTAACACTGTTCCCCGCCTTCCGGCACAACTGTCATATGGCCCACTTCTCCGCCCTTCTGGCTGTTTCCTTCATAAATCTTTTTGTCAAACAGCGCTGCTCCTCCCACACTGTTACTGAGACTTAAGTAGAAGGCATTCTGTATATCCTGCTCTTTCCACACCTCTGCATACCCTGCTGCAATCGAATCGTGAAACAGCTTATTTCTGTAGGGAATATATTTGGCGATTCCTTCCCTTGTTCTTCCGCCGAAATTTAGGGTCATTCCATATGTGACAATTTCTCCGTCCTGCGAGACCAGGCCGGGAACTGATATGCCAACCCCCAGAAAATCTTTGTCTTTTATTTTAGATTTTCTTTTTACCTCCTCGACGATCACGCCGATTTCCTGCAAATATCCATCATCATCCAGATTAAAATCACGCTTCCTCCGAATCATCTGGATCACATCCCCCGAGAGATCCACTGATACACAATTAATATGATGCGCTGTCAAATAGAGACCAATAGCTGCCCTTGCATTTTTCACGTAAGAATAAGCTGTTGCATTCCTTCCGCCGGTATTTCGGATTTTATCGGATGTATCAATCAGATGCAATTCTTCAAGATATTGAAGATTATGGGTAATTGTAGGAAGGCTGAGCTTCAGCCCCACAACAATGTCCTGTTTCGAGACAGCTTGCTGCTCTCTTATATAATGATATATCAACTGACTCTTTTTCAAAATTTTAACCTCTCAATGTTCAAAAATATACAATTTAATACTACTATTCTGCACGCTAAAAGTCAACTTTTGTTCCTCTGAAGAAAGCAACTCCTCTGGCAAAAACATCATATTGTCAGAAAATCCCAGCAATATAACATTGCCGGGATTTTCTTGGCCTATATGGAATTTAGTTTGCTTGCTTTTTATTCTGGATACAGTCAAATCCAACTGCAAGTGCCAGCACAATACCCATAACGATGTTCTGTGTATAGCTGTCGATGTTCATAAGAACCATACCGTTCTGGAGCGCTCCGATGATAAATGTACCGGCCACAACGCCTGACATTCTACCGGAACCACCGGCTACGGACACACCGCCAAGTACAACACAGGTGATTACTTTAAATTCATAGCCTGTTCCTGCATTCGGGGCACCGGAAGCTGTACGGGACAGAAGCACGATACCTGCCAGTCCTGAGAAAAATCCGGAAAGTGCAAATACAAGATATTTTACTCTTCCCACACGGATACCGGAAAGCTTCGCTGCCTCCGGGTTACCTCCAACCGCATAGAAATAACGGCCGAAATAGGTCTTGTTCAGGATAAAAGCTCCTACTATGAAGCAGATGATCATGATAATAACAGGAACCGGAACAGGTCCTACATACCACTGACCAAATACATTGAAAGATTCTGTAAATCCATAGATCGGCATACCATCACAAATGATATACGTCAATCCCGAAAAGGCGGTCTGTGTCGCAAAGGTCGCAATCAGGGCCGGGATGCCGATAGTGGATACCATAAAACCGTTCAGTACACCTACCAAAGTAGAGAGTACTAAAGTAATCAGTGTTGCCAGAATCCAGTTTACTCCGGCATTTACCATCAGGTAAGCACAGACAACATTTACAAAAGACATGATCGAACCGATAGAAAGGTCGATGTCAGCCAGCAAAATAACAAATGTCATACCGATGGAAGCAATACCAAATACAGCCACCTGACGAAGCAGTGTAAATATATTGCTTGGGTTTACAAATCTTGGGTTTGCCACCGTAAATCCAATAACAAGGACTACTAATACAATCCAGATGGCATGTTCTTTTAATTTAGATCCTACATTACTCTTCATATGGTTTAACCCTCCTCCATTCTCGCTGCGGATGCATATGCCATGATCGTTTCCTGGCTGAACTCACTCTTCTCCAGAGAACCGGTCATATTTCCTTCTGAAAGAACAACAATACGGTCAGACATACCCATAAGCTCCTCCATTTCGGAAGAGATCATGATGATCGCCTTTCCTTCTTTTTCTACCAGCTCGTTCATCAGCTTATAGATTTCATACTTCGCGCCTACGTCAATACCTCTTGTAGGCTCGTCAACAATAATCAGTTCTGCATCAGCAGCCAGCCATTTCGCCAGAATAACCTTCTGCTGATTACCACCACTTAAATTCTTGACAAGCTGCTGCAGCGACGGAGTCTTGATCGCCATACTCTTTTCATATTTCTCTGCAGTTTCTCTCTCAACTTTGGAATTGATCACGCTTAAAGTCGAGTTTCTCTGATAGATCGGCATATTGATATTGTTTTTAATAGACACTCCCAAAAGTGCGCCATGACGCTTTCTGTCCTCAGGTACAAGAGCAATTCCGATATCAATTGCTTCTCTCGGACTCTTGGGATTAATTTCCTTGCCTTTAAAATATATCTCTCCGGACTGTTTTTTTACTGCGCCGAAAATCATCTGCGCCAGTTCTGTACGTCCCGCTCCAACCAGGCCTCCAAGACCGAGAATCTCACCTTTATGTACCTTCAGACTGATATTTTTATCACCGTTTCCGGTCACATCTTTCAATTCCAGTATTACTTCATTTTCGTCTATGCAGTCTCCTCTCGGCGGATAGGTCTGTGTCAGCTCACGTCCTACCATAAGCTTGATCAGCTCCTGGACATGACTCTCTTTTGTAATAAGAGTCTTGATGTATTCGCCGTCACGAAGAACAACAATTCTGTCTGACAGACGGTAGATTTCTTCCAGACGATGAGAAATATAAATAATTGAAACTCCCTCTTTCCGAAGTCTTTCCACCACTTCAAACATACTTTCAACTTCCGCGCTTGTCAAAGGTGCGGAAGGTTCATCCATAATCAGTATCTTCGCATTCTGCTGGATTGCCTTGGCAATTTCCACCATCTGCTGATATCCGACGGTCAGATTCTTCATCAGAGCCTTCGGGTCAATTTTAATATGCAACTGTTCAAACGCTTTGGCAGCCTCTCTCTCCATAGCCGCCTTGTCGATAACAATTCCTTTTTTAATAGGCCTTCCCAAAAATAAGTTTTCTGCTGCCGACAGTTCCTTTACATTATTAAATTCCTGGTAAATAATCGCAATTCCATTCTCTGCTGCCAGCTGCGGTGTCATGCTTGTAAATTCTTTTCCATTGACTATGATCTTCCCGGAGGTGGGGATAACTGCTCCGGAACAACATTTGATCAGGGTAGATTTTCCGGCTCCGTTTTCGCCGATAAGGGCCAGTATCTCTCCCGGTTTCAACTCCAATGTAACATCCTTCAGCGCAACAACACCCGGGTATTCTTTTCTTATATGCTGTAACTGCAATACATATTCTTCACTCATGTTCGTCCCCCTGTGGCTTATATTATTTAGAGGCGGAATACACCGCCTCTATCTTGTCTTCCTGTTACCGAAGGTTGTTATTACATTCCTGCGAGGATATCATCAATGTTATCCATGTTGATAACAGATGTCGGTCTGAATGTATTGTGATCTTCTCCCTGGAAATCATCATCGCCTGCTGCTGCAACTTTCTCAATCATTTCCAGACAAGCAGATGCTGTATCTGTATTGGAACCTTCAAATCCTACGATACCTTTTGCTGCTTCATCGCCAGCTTTGATGGAGTCTAACTGCTGCATTGTAACGTCAGTTGTAAATACTCCAACATTTGCCGGAATTTTTCCAGCTCCGCCGTAGTGCTGAAGAAGTGCCTGGTTTGCGCCGTTCATCGGGCCTGCACCTGTTCCAACGAATACCTGGCAGTCAGGATGCGCCTGAAGAACTGTCTCAACGTTTGTCTGAGATTCCGGAGCTTCCAGACCTTCTGTTGTTGCTACGATCTCATAGTTATCTTCACAGTATTTTTCCAGTCCGGATTCAATACCCTGCTGTCTCTCTAACAGAACCTTTGTAGAAGGATATCCGATAACGCATACTTCTGCTTTATCATCTGCTGTAAAGTTTTCGTTGATAAATTCAGCAGCCAGCTTTCCGATCTCTTCACCGAGGGCTGTATTGTCAAGTACCCAGTTGGCTGTGGTGTTTTCCATCTCATCATCCCAGCACATTACTTTTACACCGGCGTCAAGGGCTTCCTTACAAGCCGTTTCAATAGCGTCCGGATCGGATGGATGAACCATGATTACGTCCACACCTGTTGTAACAAAGTTCTCAATCTGTCCAACCTGTGTTGCAGCGTTGTCTTCACAGTCGATCAGAGTATACTCATATCCTTTGTCTTTCATGAGTTCTTCCAGCTTGGACATAACGCCTGCCCAGTAGTCGTTCTTAAGGGACTGGATCGTAATTCCTATCGTCAGAGAACCATCCCCGCCTTCCTCAGAACCGCTGTCTTCGCTTCCGCTGTCGCTTGCCGGCGCTTCTGATGAGCAACCCATCGCCATTGCTGAAACCATAGCCGCACACAGCAAAATACTTACAACTTTCTTCTTCATACATTTTCCTCCTTGAAAATAAATATTTTTATAGCCTCTGCTAATAGCTATCGCAATAAATAACCTCTGGCCTTTAGAAGTTTTTAGAAGCAGGTAAATGCTCCGTCCACAACAATGTCCGATCCTGTTGTAAATGTACTTGTATCTCCTGCCAGATATACCAGAATTGACTGAAGTTCTTCCGGTTTTCCAACTCTTCCCATCGGAGCCATCTCATTCCACTGTGCCATCAGAGGTTTCAGGTGTTCTGCCTCAAGGATCAGCTCTGTTCCGATATATCCCGGGCTGATGCAGTTTACGCGGACGCCTTTTTTCGCCCATTCAACAGCAAGAGATTTTGTCAGAAGGATCACGCCTGCCTTAGATGCATTGTATGCACACTGTGGCTGCGGTACATTTACGATATGTCCTGACATGGAAGCTGTATTGATAATGGAACCGTATCCCTGTTTCAGCATCTGTCTTCCTGCTGCTGTTGCACACAGGAATACTCCGTTCAAATTGATATCGGTTACTTTTCTCCACTGCTCATATGTCATTTCTTCTGCTGGAACATTGATACAAATTCCGGCGTTATTAAAAGCAGCATCCAGCTTTCCGTATGTCTCAACAACCTTTGCAACCATAGCTTCAACCTGTTCCTGGTTGGTTACATCCGCCTGGATCGCAATTGTCTTTGAGCCTGTAGCATCTGCAATTTCTTTTGCTACTTTTTCAGCTCCTTCCAGATTGATATCTACGATCGCCACATCAGCTCCTGCCTCTGCAAAAGCCATTGCCGCACATCTTCCGATTCCGCTTGCGCCTCCTGTTACATAGATTGCTTTTCCATCAAGTCTCATGCTTTCAATAATTCCCATTTTCTTTGCTCCTTTCAGCCTTTCCTATTAAAGAAATTGGTTTTATTCATTTCTTTAATAAAATGGTTTTACAAATCTATTTTATGCATTTAATTATATACAACTCTTTTTCTTTGTACAAGATGCAATATTTCACAATTATTTTTTTTGCATTTTATACAAATTGCATAATGTTATTTATTTAGCAATCTGGGTATTATTTAGCAATTTTCACAACAGCCTTCACAATCTCTGCTTTTTCATTTATGCTTCGATCCATAGCATTCTGGATGTCATCAAAGTCAAAAATATGTGTTGCAATTCCTTTCAAATTTACTTTTCCCTGTGCCACCGCATCAATTGCCATCGGGTAAATGTGGCGGTAGCGGAATACCGTCTTAAAAGTAATCTCTTTATCCAGAGCCAGACTCATCATCATATTCATCATGCCTGTCTTTCCATAACCGACAAGAACTATATTGGATCCTTTCCTTACGACCTGAATGGCCTGATTTGTGGTAATCTCAGTTCCGGCAGTCTCAATGGCAAGGTCAAAACCTTCTCCGTCTGTCAGTTCTTTTGCTTTCTCCAGCACATCCACATCCTTGCTGTTGATCACGCCGTCCGCGCCAAGTTCCATAGCCTTGTCCAGCCGCTTCTGCATAATATCAACCACATATACTTCTGATACTCCGCTTGCTTTTAAAGCCATCATAGATACAAGGCCGATACATCCCGCTCCAAATACAACTGCTTTCTGTCCGATATGAGCGCCTCCCTGATTCGCCGCATGAAAACCAACTGCCAGAGGCTCGATCAGAGCTCCCTCCAGTGTGCTCACATTATCGGGAAGTTTAAAGCAAAGAGCAGCCTCATGAGCCACATACTCCTGGAACACTCCGTCTACCGGCGGAGTAGCAAAAAAGACAACATCCGGACAGAGATTATATTTGCCTTCTCTGCAAAATTTGCACTTGCCGCATGTTTTTCCCGGCTCCAGGGCAACACGGTCGCCCACTTTCAAATGAGTCACATTTTTTCCGACTTCCACAACAGTGCCTCCCGGCTCATGTCCAAGAACAAACGGAGGCTCTACCACATAGTCTCCTATCCTTCCCATCTCGTAATAATGCATGTCGCTGCCGCAGATTCCGACATATTCCAGTTTTACCAACACCTCGTCATCCTTCGGAACAGGAATTGGTCTTTCGGTATATCCCATCTTTCCAATTCCGTTCATCACAGCAACTTTCATATTTCCTTCCATCACAATGTCCTCCTGATTTTTATTTTATACTTTAATAATGTATTTAATAAAGTGTCGAAAGGAAAAGACACTTTTATATCGTGTCTATATACCTCTCTATCTGCAGGATGGCTGCTCCGAGAGCCGAAGCCTCCTTCTGATACCTGCATGCGTCAATATAACTTCCGTCTTTTTCAAAAATATTTTTTTCCGCTGCCAGCCTGCGGATCCTGTCTATATAAGGGGAAATGTTGCTTCCCACATATCCTCCCAGAACGACCCGGCAGTCAAAACACATCCTGAGATTATCAACAGCAATTGCCAGATTCTGAAGATATTCTTCCCATACCTTCTGAAACTCCTCATTGCCCGCTTCCATTTCCAGGAAAAATCTCTCCAGATTTCCCTCTGTCCTGTCTGCCAGTTTCAAAGCGGAACAGTAGGCGTCTACACATCCTTCTTTTCCGCAGTAACACCTTTCTCCTCCCGGATGGATCACCATATGACCAAATTCACAGCTCCTCCAATTGTCTCCCTCATAAAGACTGTAAGTATCTCCCTGCCATGGCGACCAGAATTTGATCCTTCCCAGATCATCACGAAAAAGAGCTGCTCCTCCGACCGTATTGCTCAAAGAGAAATATACCATATTTCCCGGTATTCTCCTGCCACTGATCTCCGTCACCGCCGCTGCATTGGCATCATTGACAAGATCACACCGATAGGGCATTTTCTCGGTCCAGCTCCTGCAGGATACATTATAGACTCCCAGCGCATGAGAATTAGTAATGATCTGCTCCCTGCTGTTAATGATAGCCGGCATGGAAATTCCCATTCCCTCGATTTTCTCCGGAGGCACATCCCATTCTTTCACAAACTCTTCTGTCAGGCGGGCTAACTCCACAAAATAATCATCCGAATAGACAAAGGGTTTGCGAATCCTTCTGTGATTCAATGCACGACCGGAAAGATCTGTGTATGTAATGCTCACATGGTTTGCCGTAATATCCAGCCCCACCGCATATCGGCTGTTCCTTACAGCAGTAAGGATCTTGGCTTTTCTTCCCCCGGTAGATTCAAACTCGCCGTTTACCTCTACCATCTGTCTTTTTTCCAGCTCATTTACAATAGAAAGCACGGTGGGCGTACTGATATGCAGCGCCATTGCAATCTCCGGCATGCTCGTCTTTTCTCTGCTGTTAATATAGCGAAACACTCGGTTTCTGTTCAACTGTTTAACTTGGATATTACTTGCATTCCCTTTCATTTCTCTTTTTTCACCGTTTCTCCATTGTTAATGGCATGTTTATTATAGCACTATATTTGTACAGATTCAATAATTTCCTCCTCCATTTTCTTTTCTATTTGTTCAACTTCCTCTAAATTCTTACATCCACCGGCAAAACAAAATCAGAACACTCAAAAAAGGATGCCGCTGAATTATATTTTCAGGACATCCTCTGCCATTTTGCCGTCATATGTTCTCTAAACAGGAAGTTCCAGGTAAATATCCTTTCCTTCTTTGATGGAAATTACAACTTTTCCTCCCTTTACTGTTGCAACCGCTCCCTGAACGCTTGCTGCCGCTTCCACAGCTGCCGGCGCTTCCGCCTGCTCTTCTTTAGTCTCTTCTTCTGATTCTACCGTATCTTTGAACCCTTCTACATTATCAGGGGTCAAAGGTGAAAGAGAATCACTCGTTTTTGTAAGCTTTGCTCCCAATACCTGTCCAATCTTCAGACATCCTTCCAATGACAGGAGCCCTGAATCCACCAGTTCGTCAAAGATGGCCGGATCTTCCAGATTTGCTGCTTCAATTGTAATCCCTGCCTCCGCTCTGCAGCACAATACTGCTGGATCATTTGCATGTTGTTTGGCTGTTTCAGCTGTAATAGACATAATTCTTTACCTCCTAATTCTTCTTTTGCAAAGAACATTTTCTCTATCACTAAGTATAGTAAGCTTATCGGACAAAAGCCAATTGTTTTTCCGTATATACTTATAGGCTGATTCTATAGCCCTCAAACAAGATGCTATTTCAGACACATTGATTTTAAGACACTATCAGGATATCTGCCACATCCAGGCTTCCGTACTCTGTCTCCACAACAGTGCACGGCCAGTCCTTAGTCCTTGTCAGGATCTCAACCCGTCCATCTTTCAGATAGGTTGTCTCCTCACATTTTGTCCCCAGGATTGTCGGGTTCCATGCATAAGCCTGCCCCTCCCGGAGAAAGCCTTTTGTATCCGGCGTGACCACAAATTCTCTACAGCCATATCCGGTAGGTCCTCCCTGATGATGCATCTTCCACTCGCCAGGCCACCCGGCTTCATCATAAAGCTTCTGCACCTTCCGAAAATATTCATTATATGCCATTCCATCTTCCATCATATTCTGCATAGACGCAAAAATATACTGGGTCTTTTTCATTCTCGCTGCAATCTCTTTATCTGGCTTTCCATAACTGACAATCCTTGTCATACTGATGTTCAGTCCGTATTTTTCTCCTCCCAGAACTACCATTAAAGATTTTTCTATTTTCTTATCTGTAGGAACGGGATGCGGTATTTCAAAATCCGGTCGTCGCTTCCCACCAGGACACAGTCCGGGCTGACGCCCTTTTCAATACACCGGCACTTCAGCATAGCTGCCACTTCATTTTCCGTCTGTCCGGGACGCGCATCTTTCGCTACTCTCTCTACGATCCGGGCACATTCCTGTCCGATTTCCCGATACCGCTCCAACTCTTTTTGGCTAAGCTGCATCCGAAGATCCACAAGCTCTCCCTGGACATATACAGTATCGGAAATACCTGTATCGGAAGCATACTTCTTTCCCCTGCAGCAGTCTGCAAGAAAGCCGTCAAGAGTCTCATACCACGGGGCAAGAATACACTCTGCCCCCAGAGCATTCTGCTCTTCACTCATTCTCGGGCAGTCGCTGCTGTCAGCAATCATCTTCACTTTCCCGGATTTTTCGATCACAAGAAATGCAATACCGACTTCCCCATTGGTCACTACTGCATTTGCGTTCTCTTCTGTGATCCATTTGAAATTATCTCTTCTTCCGAGAACGACGCCTTCATAAGAAGTCGTTCCCAGCCACTTTACAATTTTCTCTAAATTGCTCATTTTCTATTCCATCTCCATATTTACACACACTTTTCCCGTCTTTCCTGTGGCAAATACACGATATGCTTCTTCTGTCTGGCTAAGAGGATACCGATGTGTAATGATCTGGCTTGGATGGATCTTCTTGCGGTCAAGAAATTCAACCAGGCGCTCCATGTTTGCCACGGATGTTACCCAGGATCCGTGAAGAGTCAGATTTTTGTGAAGCAGAAGCGGACTTGGTTCAAAAGATACCGTGCCCTGTTCTCCAAGGAACACAACCTGCCCCCACATTCTTGCAACCTCCAGACATCTGTGCCGTCCGATAGCGCTTCCGGAGCAGTCAATGGCAACTTCCACTCCCTTGCCGCCTGTATATTCCATAACATTTTTCACTGCATCGTCATCACCCATAAATACCTGGTCTGCTCCGATCTGTCTTGCCATCTCAAGGCGCTCCTTGGCAATATCAACGCCGATCGTCTCGGCTCCCATAGCCTTTGCCAGGATCAGGGCCGCCTGTCCTACAGGGCCGAGTCCCATAACAAGAACACGGTCGCGTCCTGATACATTCGCCCTCAAAAGTCCCTGATATGCTGTTCCGAATCCGCAGGCAATCATGGCACCGTCTTCATAAGTAAGAAATTCCGGCAGATGAATGCAGGTCGACACATCCGCTACCATATACTCTGCAAGCGCGCCGTCTCTCTGCCATCCGTAAGCCCGTCTCTCCGGCTGCTGACAGTTGATGAAAAATCCCTTCCGGCATTCGTCACAGTATCCGCATCCCTGGATATGGTATACAACTACCCTGTCGCCTTCCTTAAAATCCAGGACGCCTTCTCCTACCTGTACTACCTGGCCGCTGGGCTCGTGTCCTGCGATCACATTGTCATATCTTGCTCCCCCGGTCTTATCCGTATGTTCATGATAAATAAATTTAAGGTCACTTCCGCACAGGCTTGCTGCCTTCATTTTCAAAAGCACCTGTCCATATCCCGGCTTCGGCACATCCTGCTCCACCTGCTCTACCCGGTCGCCTCCCGGCAGTTTCATACCGATCATTTTTTTTGGCACTTCATAACTCATATCCGTTCTCCTCCTTAAATGAATACTTAAGAATGCGGGTTCCCAAACAAAGAACTTCCGCGAATCACTGAATGATTTCTTACCCATATCTTAATACTTTCAGATCACATCCAAAATTAATTATCCTTCAAATTGATGGACTATATTACTATTTATTCAGCCATGCGTACGACAAATCAGATGGCCGCGCAAGTTTACTTGCGAAGGACATCTGATGTAGTCGGACATATGGCGTTTAGCCTTAAGCGAGGATTTAGCTGCGCTAGCAGCGAAACAGCAGCGTACGCTGCGAATCCGAGCTTCCTGGCTGAATAAATAGGATATTCCCAGACCTACGGCGTTTAGCCTTAAGCGAGGATTTAGCTGCGCTAGCAGCGAAATGGGCAGCATCAGCTGCCAATCCGAGCTTCATGGCTGAATAAATAGTAATTGCCTCTCTTATGGCTGAATAAATAGTAATTTCTCCTCTTATGGCTGGATCAGCTCTTTTTCCCGATATTCCTTCGGAGAAACGCCTACCATCTTTTTGAAGATCCGCGAAAAATAGTAAGGATCATTATAGCCGAGTCTTTGTCCGATATCCACAATATAAAGATTGGTGGATTTCAAAAGCTTGCAGGCCTCCTGCATCTTCAGATTAATAAAAAAATCCACCGGAGCACGGCCGGTATATTTCTTAAAAGCGGCATTGATATAACTCTTCGACAGCTTCAGCTCATCGGCAATATCCTGAAGTTTCAGATTTTCATGCAAATGTTTGTACATGTATCTCACGGCAGCGGTAACATGCCGGTTTTGCTCGCTGGCCTCATCTGCTTTTTCCCGAAAATAAATTTCTGAAAGGATCAGCATGAGCACCTGGGAAATGTAGATAAAATTTCCCAGCGTATAGTTGCGCTCCAGCACCTGAAACAACAGATCAAACAGCGTAATGATCCGGCTCTGGGCATGTCGGGAATTGATCTTTGTCACTTTCTTTTCCTCTAACGGGAAATATCCCACATTCTCCCCTTTAAAATGCACCCAGAAAATACTCCATGGATTCTTTTCATCTGCATAGTACCTGTGTCCCTGGCCTCCCGGAATGCAGAACGCCTCCCGTTCATGAAGCACGTATTTTTCCTCTCCCACATGGATATAGCCTTCACCCTCCACACAATAGATCAGAATATATTCCGGTGTCCCCTCCTCCCTTTCTCTGTAGTGGTGGCGCGCCCTGGGGAAAAATCCGATATCCGTCAGGTACATCCCCTTTATCAGCGGATGCCCTGCATAGTTTCCAAAGGACTCTGTAGGAATGATAAAATACTGCTCATCCACAAAACCGTCTTTTTTCTTTTTCTCGTTTTTTTCCATCATGTTATGATAATAGCAACTTTATGGAATATTGTCCATCATTACAAACGATATGATATTTTTCCCCAAAGACAGATATGATACTTTAGTGACAACAGATCAATCACAACAAATAAGGAGTGAATATTATGAACGCATCAGTAAATGTCTGGGAAGAAAATGTCGTTATCCCCACTTATAAAGTCTATCCGCCGGAAAAAGGGCCTCTGTTTATTGAGAACCGCGCATATCAGGGAAGCAGCGGAAAAGTATACCCCCTCCCTGTCACGGAGAAGATTTCGGATGAAAAAGAGGATGTAAGCTATCATGCTGTTTTTCTGGAAAATGATTTTCTGAAAGTCATGGTGTTCCCGGAACTTGGCGGAAGGATCCAGCGAGCCTATGACAAAACTAACGACTATGATTTTGTCTATTACAATCATGTGATCAAACCGGCTCTTGTGGGACTTACCGGCCCCTGGATCTCCGGAGGAATTGAGTTTAACTGGCCGCAGCACCATCGCCCCAGCACTTATTCTCCTGTGGACTATTCTTTCTGCAAAAATGAAGATGGCTCTGCTACTGTTTTTGTCAGCGAGACAGATAAAATGTACGGTACAAAAGGCATGGCTTCCTTTACCCTGTATCCCGATAAAGCTTACATAGAGATCAAGGGGCGTCTGTTCAACGGCACAGATATTCCCCAGACATTTCTGTGGTGGGCAAATCCGGCTGTCCCGGTAAACGACCATACCTACTCTGTCTTTCCGCCGGATGTGCACGCAGTGATGGATCACGGAAAACGCGCCGTATCTACCTTCCCTATTGCAACGGGAGAATACTATAAATATGATTACTCCGCAGGAATCGATATTTCCATGTATAAAAATATCAAAGTTCCTACTTCTTATATGGCAGCTCATTCTGACTTTGACTTTATCGGAAACTATGATGAAGAGAAAAAAGCAGGTCTTCTCCATGTGGCAGACCACCACATCTCTCCGGGCAAAAAACAGTGGACATGGGGAAATGCTGATTTCGGACGTGCCTGGGACCGCAACCTCACTGACGCTGACGGGCCGTATATCGAACTGATGACCGGCGTTTTTGCCGACAACCAGCCGGACTTTACGTGGCTGAAGCCTTATGAGGAAAAAACATTTGTACAATATTTCATGCCCTACAAAGGTGTGGGAAGAGTGAAAAATGCAACCAAGGATGCCATGATCAACTTTACCGTAGAGGATGGAACCGCCAATCTTCTCCTCTATACATCCGGATACTTTGACAATCTTCGTCTGACTGTTTCCAGAAACGGAGCACTGCTCTATGAAACAACACTGAACGCTGACCCCTGTGAATATTTTGAAGATTCCTTTGCCACAGATCTTACAAGCGCTGACGGCTGTGAAGTAACTGTGACAACCGAGCAGAACGAAATCCTGGTAAGCTATCAGGCCATAAAAGAAGAACTGGAACCCACCCCGGATCCGGCAGTTCCGCTGGCTGCTCCCGAAGAACTGAAATCCACAGAGGAACTTTTCTTAGGGGCACAGCATCTGGAGCAGTACCGCCATGCAACCTATGAGCCGGCAGACTATTATGAAGAAGGACTCCGCCGTGATCCTACCGACATCCGCCTGAACAACGGCTACGGTCTGCTTCTTCTCAAGAGAGGGCATTTTGAAAAAGCCAGGGAACATTTTGAAAAAGCCATCGAAAAACAGACCTGGAAAAATCCCAACCCTTACTACGGAGAGAGCTACTTTAATCTCGGGCTTGCCCTCAGATTTTTAGGCGAGGACGAAAAAGCCTTTGATGCTTTCTATAAATCCACCTGGAGCATGGAAACACAGAGCGGAGGATTTTATCAGCTGGCTGCCTTAAGCTGTAAGAAGCGCCTCTACAGCCAGGCACTGGAGTTTATTGACAAATCTCTCATTTACAACTGGCACAACATGAACGCCCGCACATTGAAAGCTGCTATTCTTCGTGCTCTTGAAAGAGACACAAAGAGCTTCCTGGCGGAAAGCCTTGAGATCGATCCGCTTTCCATGGGCTGTCTCTACGAAAATGCAAAAGCAGAAAATGACATGGATGCCTGGGTAAATGTAATGCGCTCTCCTTCTCACAATTACCTGGAACTCTCCCTTCTTTATATGAAGGCGGGATTCTACCAGGACGCTGCAGATATTCTGGAAGCCTCACCGGAAAAAACACCTATGACTTTCTACTACCAGGGCTTTGTATTTACAGAAATGCAGGATAATGAGAAGGCTGCTGCCGCTTTTATGAAGGCTGAAAAAGCGAACCCTGACTACTGTTTCCCAAATAAAGCAGAGGAAATCGTCATTCTTCAGCGTGCAGTAAAGGTTCTTAGCACTGCTCCGTATGCACACTACTATCTTGGACTTTTATTCTATGACAAAAAGCAGTACGCAGCTGCAGCTGCCCAGTGGGAAACTTCCGTTCAGGAAGACGGAACCTATGCAATGCCTTACCGCAATCTTGCCATTGCTTACTATAATAAAGAAAAAGATCCCGCTAAAGCGTTGGATGTCATGAAGAAAGCGCTGGAACTGGATCCGTCTTATCCCCGTTTCCTTCAGGAGTACGACCAGCTCCTTGCCAAAAATAATGTCTCTGTCAAAGAGCGGCTGTCCGTCCTTGAACAGTATCCGCATCTTCTGGAAGAAAGAGATGTCCTCTATCTGGAATACATTACACTGCTGAACAAAACCGGACAGTATGACAAAGCGCTCACCTGCCTGAAAGGACATATCTTCCATCCATGGGAAGGCGGAGAAGGCAAGGTAAGCGGTCAGTACCGCTATGCCCTCACAGAAAAAGCCCTTCAGGAAATGGATGCCGGAAACTACCGGGACGCAATCCGGCTTCTTACTGACACCTTTACTTATCCGGATAATCTGGGCGAAGGGAAACTGCCGAATGTACAGGATAACATGGCAGAATACTACATCGGCCGCTGCTACGAAGCGATGGACGAACAGGAAAAGGCCAAAGAATACTTTACCCGTGCATCCGAGGGCCTTTCCGAGCCTTCCGTCGCACTGTACTACAATGACCAGCCCTCGGACACCATTCTCTATCAGGGGCTTGCCAAAGACGCTCTGGGGCAGACCGACAAAGCAAAGCGGGATTACCACCAGCTGAAAGCCTTTGGAGAAAAGCACATTTTTGATAAAGTATCCTATGACTACTTTGCTGTCTCCCTGCCGGAACTGGAAGTATTCCCCAATAACATCCAGATGAGGAATACCATATACTGCCGCTACCTTATAGCTCTTGGCGAGATCGGTCTGAAACATTACAGCACCGCTTCCGGCATGCTGGATATGGTGCTTCAGATGCAGGCAGACCACCAGGGCGCGATCCAGCATAAAGAACTGCTGAAACGCCTCCAGGCATAAAACTATATAAAACTCACCATGTAACTTACAAGGGAGCGGGCAGCTTGATCACAGGCTGCCCGCTCCCTTGACTTTTCCTCTTACTCGGTGTTATGGTCTATTTATAGGTGAAAATGACAGCAAAGAAATGGAGGCTTCTTAATGAATACGATCATCAATCAGCGCCTGGCCCTGCTTCGCAGCGTCATGGCAGAAAAGCAATTATCTGCATATTACATTCCCACCGCCGACTATCATCTCTCTGAATATGTAGGAGAGCATTTTAAATTCCGCGCATGGCTGTCCGGATTTACAGGATCGGCTGGAACCCTTGTGGTCCTGCCCGATGAGGCGGGCCTTTGGACAGACGGGCGGTATTTTCTTCAGGCGGAGCAGCAGCTTAAAGGCACCGGTATCACACTCTATAAAATGCAGATGCCAAAAGTCCCTTCCGTCGAAGAATTTCTGACTTCCCGCTTAAGCGCCGGAAGCTGTGTCGGCTTCGACGGACGGACCCTTTCCGCCTCTGCCGGAGAGAAAATGTCTGAAACACTTGCAAAAAAGCAGATCCATCTGGATGCTTCTCTTGATCTGGCATCCATTATCTGGGAAAATCGGCCGTCTATGTCCAAAGAAAAAATCTGGATTTATGAAGAAACTTATGCGGGGCAGTCCGTCTCCTCCAAGTTGTCGGCTCTTCGCCAGGAAATGGTGAAAAGAGACGCAGACACCCATATCATATGCGCACTGGATGAGATTGCATGGCTCTTTAACTTAAGAGGCAGCGATGTGGACTATAATCCTGTCTTTTTATCTTATGCAGTCATTGAAAAAGAGAAGGCGTTTCTTTTTACAGACATGGAAAAACTGGATGCGGACACTTGCCGATATATGGAAAATCAGGGCGTTCAGATCCACCCTTATGATTCCGTCTATGATTTTATCCGGCGCTATAGCAACAGCAGCGTACTGATTTCAAAATCCCAGCTTAATTATACTCTTTTTCATATTCTGAAAGAGGGAGGCGCTTCTATTTTTTGCAGCCCGGATCCGGTTACCGGTTTCAAGGCTGCGAAAAACGAAACCGAGATCTCCTGGAGCAAAAAGGCCCATATCAAAGATGGCGTTATCATAGTCCGTTTTATGAAATGGCTGAAAGAACAGATCCAAAACGGCTGTCCTCTCACCGAGGCCAGCGCTGCAGCCTATCTGGATGGACTAAGAAAAGCCGCTCCCGGGAACCTGGGGCTTAGTTTTGAGACTATCAGTGGTTATGGCCCTCATGGAGCTATTGTCCACTATGCGGTCACAAAAGAGACAGATATTCCTCTGAAAGCCCGGGGCCTTTACCTGGTGGATTCCGGAGGTCAGTATATCGAAGGAACCACTGACATTACCCGCACCTTTGCCCTCGGTCCCCTTACCGCTGAGGAAAAGGAGCATTTCGCTCTGGTTCTTCGCTGTATGCTAAGCCTTATGTCTGCAGTATTTCCGGAAGGAGTCTGCTTCCAGAACCTGGATGCTCTGGCAAGAACTCCCCTGTGGCAGCAGGGTCTTGACTATCTCCACGGCACCGGACATGGAGTGGGGCATTTATTAAACGTACACGAAGGACCAAACAGCTTCAATTGGAGAATGCGAAGCGGCACAGATCCTGTACCGGTACGTGCCGGCATGATCACCACCGATGAACCCGGCGTCTACATCTCCGGCAAACATGGGATCCGTCTGGAAAACGAACTGCTGTGTCTGGAAAAAGAAAGGACAGACTATGGAACTTTCCTGTGCTTTGAGCCTCTCACTCTGGCCCCCATAGATCTGGACGCCCTGGATCCTTCGCTCATCAGCGATTTTGAACGGCAAATCCTTAACTCCTACCATAAGAAAGTTTATGAGACACTTTCTCCTTATCTGACATCAGAAGAGAAACAATGGCTGGCCGGATATACCAGAAAAATATAGTTCGTTTCATCTAACTTTTATTTGACATTTCCCATGAAACTTGCTAATATTTTCAAGATATCGTGAGTTTTGATTCAAAAGGAGTTTACATGGAATTACTGGAACACGTTTTTATACACACTGCAAATGATACGATCCGTATGCTGCCGTTCCTGTTTGTCGCCTTCCTTCTCCTGGAAGCGCTGGAACACTACTCCAGCTCATGGATCCGGCAGACCCTTATCAAACTGGAAAAGGCAGGTCCCATTGTAGGCGCTCTGTTCGGCTGTATACCTCAATGCGGCTTCTCTGTCATGGCAGCCAACCTTTATGCAGGCGGAGTCGTTTCTCTTGGCACACTCCTGTCTGTATTTCTTGCCACATCAGACGAAGCGCTTCTTATCCTCATGGCCCATCCCGGCTATGAGAGGGATATTTTCTTTCTTCTCATTGTAAAGGTAATTATCGCGGTTATTGCAGGATATCTGGCCGATATTTTCTTTGCCCGTTTCATCTGTACAAAAAAGGAAATCGGTGATCTGTGCCACCACTGCGGCTGCCATGATCATCACGGCATTATCCGCCCGGCTCTGAATCATACTGTAAAGCTGTTTGCCTATATTTTTGTTTTTACCGGAATCCTCACTTTTGTCATTGAGGCTGCCGGTCTGGAGTCCGTTTCCTCCTTCCTTTTACAGGGCAGCATCTTTCAGCCCTTCCTGGCCGCGCTTCTTGGTTTTATCCCCAACTGCGCCGCTTCTGTCCTTTTAACAGAACTTTATCTGGGAGGCGCTCTCTCCTTTGCTTCTGTGATAGCAGGCCTTTGTACCAACGCCGGAATCGGACTGATCGTTCTTTTTAAGGTAAACGGCAGCAAAAAAGAATGTCTCAAATTTGTTGTACTTCTCTACGCTGCTGCAGTTATCGCAGGCATTCTGCTGCATTTGGCAGGACTTTAAAAAAACTCTTCTCCATATCAGCTCTGGGCTGTCCCCAGCAGGGAAGCGCGGATATCGTGCTCCAGCTTTTCCAGCTCTGCTTCCGCTTCCTGCCGTTTTCTGCGGCCTTCCTGCTGGATGCGGACCGCCTCATTCATTGTATGGACCAGGTTCTCATTTGCTTTCTTCAGCGTTGTAATATCAATGATGCTGCGCTCCGACTCCTTCGCCACATCCAGGGTGTTCTGCTTCAACTTCTCCGAGTTCTGCAAAAGGAGCTGATTCGTTGTATCCGTGATATCGCGCTGCAGCTTCAGGGCTTCCTGCTGCCGGTACAGTCCCAGCGCCATGACCATCTGGCTTTTCCACAGGGGGATGGTCTCCTGGATAGCCGTCTGTATCTTGTCCGCCAGAAGTTTATCGTTGTTCTGCACAAGCCGAAGCTGGGGCGCCGTCTGGATGGCGATCGTCCTGCTTGTCTTCAGGTCATGGATCTTTTTCTCAAACTGATTCACCGTATCTTCAAAATCCCGGACAATCTGAGCGTTCATAGGATTACCGCTCTTCTCCGCCTCCGCGCGCAGAGACGGGAGTGTCTGTTCCCGTAATTCCTGCAGTTTCTCCTCTCCGGCTGCAATATAAAGCTGCAGCTGCCGGAAATAGGACAGATTCTTCTCGTACATGGCGTCCAGCATCCCGATGTCTTTAAGCATCTCCATCCGGGCTTCCTCCAGCTTACCCTCGATCCGGTCCACCTGCACTTCCAGCTTCTCGTACTGCATGAGGAATTTCTTTACTTTGGATTCCATCTTTTTAAACAGGCCCATGATCCTTCCTTCTTTTTCCAGGGAGCTGAAATCCAGTCCTTCCACATTGGAGATGAGCCCGGTCATCAATTCCCCGACATATCCCGTATCTTTCGCCCGTACATTATTGAGGATATTCTCAGAGAAATCTGCGATATTCTGCTTTGCTCCGGCGCCATACTGCATCAGCATCTGGGAGTCTGTAAGATCGATCTGCTCCTTCAGCTCTTCCACCTTACGTCTCTCCTCCGGAGTAAGCGCGGTAATCTGATCTTTCAGGGCGGCAGCTGTTTCCGCCGCCGGCATATCTTCCGTCTGCCCTCTTTGTTTTCTCAACATTTCCAGGGTTATCTCTGCCATAGTCATTCATTCCTTTCTACTGCTTTTTTCAGAACCTTTTACTGGAGCCCATCTATGATCCGACGCATCACAGCGTAGGAAGGCACCTGTGCTACCTGTGTAATATTATCCGCAATGCCTGCCACGCCAAGTTCTTTGTCAGATATCTCGTAGTTTCCTGTACGAAAGCCATGCTTCTCCCATGCCAGCTTCTGCACTTCTTCGTCCTGTAGTCCCCGGATCAGGGTCTTGCCCTCATCGTCCAGCGCGATCAGCACATGGACGGACCACACAGTAGGCGCCGGATACAGGATGACAAGATCCTCTTTGATCTCCTCATACTCCTCCGGGTGCAGCATGGCATACTCAATGATCTGACTCTCGTAGCCCGCCGCGATTGGGGTAGCTCCCACGCCCATCCGCAAGAACTGGCTGAACAGATCCGCCGAAGAAGTCTCCATGTAGCCCAGTTTTCCGAAGATTGCCTGGAGCTGCGGCAGGATTTCATCCACCTTCTCCGGCGTCAGCATCTGCCCTTTATTCAGTACATCCGCCAGCAGAGCTGCAAACATATTTCCCGAATTGGAACGTGCCGGATCTGTGGTATCCACCGAAACCGTACCGTACAGTTCCGGCACGCCGATGTCCGCCCAGACTGTATCATTTCGGATCATCTCTACCAGCTTAGCCATGTCGATATAGTTCACATCCCCGTCCTTTGTGACCAGCCCCTGGCCGTCAAAGGCGTCCAGTACTATCTTATGGGTGTAGAGTACAATGGGCGTGTTGAGAAGGATCTCGCTCTGGGCCGGGCTGCCGTGCAGCTCCTCATAGTATTCCAGAGCAATACTGCTGGAGGGAAAAAGATAGTCCCTCCCTTCCAGATCCGCTGTCATCATATCGAGGGAGCCTGCCTTGGAGTAGTCCACTCCCAGTCCATATTTTTCTCCAAGGATAGACAGTACCTCCTTGTCTTCCAGGAACCCGATCTTCTCGCCTCCCACATAGCCGGATACCGTTGTCTCCGGCTGTATCTTCCCTGTTCCCTTATCTTCGCTGTCTGTGCCTCCCGTCAGAATGTAGATGCCTCCCACAGCTGCCATCACACAGATCAGCAAAACCAGTCCTATGATCTTCTTTCTCATGTATTACACTCCTGTTTCCTTTTCGTTTTTTAGGCTGTCACTTTCTCCGTCATGATTTTCCTTCCGCCTGACTTCATATCCTTCCGATCGGAGCGTCTGCTTAAGCAGGTTCAGGTCAGCTTCCATGTCCATCAGTTCATTCTGCATCAGTTTCTGAAACTGCATCTGGAATGCATCCTTGAGCGTCACAACTGCCTCCGCCGTATTCTGGAAGATCTTCTCCGACTCATCCGTAAGAAGCCTGGCGTCCTGGAGCTCTACATAGTTTTCCAGCACGCTTGCCGCCGTTTCCTGGTAGTAGTCAATATACCGCCTGGCGGAAGGGATCTTCTCCGGATTGTCGGTCAGGTATTTCAGGATGTTTTCCGCGACAGCGATCAACTCATGCGCCGACTGCTTAAGACCCGGCGCCTGGATCCGTCTGGCCGCATCTGCCATCCGCCTTAAGTCGCATCCGGCTTCCTGCAGCCTTTCATGGAGAACTTCCCCGTTTCCCAGCGTTTCAATGTCAATCCGCCCGATCCTTCTCACCGGGCGCAGTACCATAAGAAAACCGGCATAGGACACAAGGGCAAGCCCCATGCACAGCAAAATGTTCCAACCAAGCCCCACAAGAAGCGCGATAAAAAATACAAGCGCCAGTACTGCGGATATAACGATGCTTATGATTTCTTTCCATTTATCTTTCATATGATTAATTGTATCCTTTCACGCTCCGGAAAGCCTCCGTCAGATCCTGCGTTCCATCAAAGACGCGCCCTCCTGTTGCTTCTGCCAGCTCCTCAAGCTGTGTGGGATCCGCCGCCCCAAAGGTGATGGAGAACACAGGCACGTCGATCCCGCAGGCCTCCCAGGCCTCCTGAAATGTCTGATAATTGTAATCCGATACGCCGTCCGTCATCAGTATGATGGCGGGCGTATATTTATCCAGATCATAGGACGATGCATCTGCCAGAGCTCTGGCTACTGCATTGTAGATGTCTGTACCGCCCGCAATCCGGAAGTCCGCCACTGTCTGGTAGAGCTGCGCCAGCGCCTCGTCAGAGTCATCTGCCGCCCGCTCAGTATTCAGGATCGTATGGTCAAAGAAGATCACCTCATTGACCTCCCCTGCATTCGCCTGCAGAAAATTCTTGCTGGCATTCTCCTGGAGCAGTATCTGTGACATGGCATCTTTAAGCTGAGTTTCGCCAATTCCTTCCATGCTGCCGGAAAAATCCAGACAGTAGATATTAAGGGAAGGCTTCTTAAAGCTTGTCTGATAGAGGTTAAGCGCAGCCATCAATACATCAGAATCCGGCATCTGGATAGGGGAGAGGATCTTCTCTGTATTGATTCCCCACTCTTCGTTAAAAACATCCCTGTTCTCATCGGAAACACCATTCGCGCTGATGCGCCGTCCGGTCGCTTCAATCTCTCTTTGCGTCTCTTCTAAGAGAAGATACTGCTGTACAGCCTGAAACGCCTCCTCCTTCTGACTGTCCCCGTGATCCACATAGCCGAGGGGGGAATCCGCAATAGACAGACCGTCATAAGGGTACACCACATAGAGGGGTTCTTTCCCTTCGCTCTCCCGCTGCCGGTTGGCATCAATGACCAGACACTCATAATTGACCATAGCGTCGTAGTCCTCCTTGAGGAACAGATCCTTCAGCCAGTCCGAACTGCCTGAACTGCGCTCCACTCCGCTTAGAAGTTCCGTAATATCCGTCTGCAGCCGCTCTCCTCGCAGGTCTTCCCCCGTCATTCCCTCCTGCTTGCCAAGCAGCGCATACAAAAAGCCGATGTAGGCGCTGGCTCCGGAGTTGGACTGGGTGGCGCTTGTCATACAGAAACTCATCTTTCCGTCCCGGATGGCGGACAAAATATCCTGAACCGATACATCCTTATCTTTAAATCCCAGTTCCGCCGCCAGACTTTCCCGGATTCCAAAGACCACCGGCGTCATGGAGATGGACTGACTGTGCTTCACCAGATGGTTCACATCTCCCATGGACATCCAGATGCTGCTGGCCGGCCAGACAGCGTCGTAATCCGCTGCGCCGCTTTCCAGCTCCCGCATAATATCCACAGAACCTTTATACTCCATCACGATCTCCACGCCGGTCGCCCGGCTGCATTCGTCTATCACCGTTTCCAGCTCCTTGTTCTCCGAGCCGGACAGGATACGGAGCGTCCCGTCCGCTTTCAGGACCTCTGTGGACGTATCCTTCTCTTCCTTAGTCTGCCGCCCACCGGATGCACCTGCGCATCCGGTCGCAAGAAGAGCCAGGGACAGAAGACAGAGCAGGACTGTTCCAAATCTTCTTTTCTTCATAAATCGATTCCTTTCTTTACATATGTTCGGTCCAAGCCGCCGAATCATCTGTTTACTTGTTTACTTTCATTTTCCTTTATTTTCTGTATTTTCTCTATCAACTCCATGTAAATTCTACGTGAAACCCTTGTTAAGTTTCCGGCGGCCTGTGTAGGATTTCTACATTTCCGCGCCCATTTACATAGATTTCACCTACTTTTTCAGAAAATTCCATTCCGACTTAATATTTATACTGTACAGTAACTGTGTAAATTTCAACTATTGAGAATTGAGAGGAGGAAATATCATGAGAAAAAGATGGCATAAAGGCGCTGCTCTTACCCTGGCTGCCGCTATGCTCTGCACATCGGGCTTTCCTGCATCTGTCCAGGCGGAAGAAGCCGGCCTGACCGATGAGGCCGCTGCAGCAGATGCCGGAACGGACACAAGGGAGGCCGACAATTTGCTGCAGGATACACAGGAAAACGGCGGCAGCGACACAGAACCGGCTGCTGATGTAGAAAATCAGGGTACAAACGGCGCTCCTTCCAATGTAAAGGCAGAAACAGACAGCGACGCTTCTGATACAGAAAGTGAAGCGGCTCAAAAAGAAGCGGTTTCCCAGTCCAGGGAGGTAAATACGCTCCAGATACCTGCCGCAGAAGTCAGCAATACCGTGGAATATCTGACTCTCCAGCCCGGAGAGACGAGCTCCGCAGTAAACCTGAACTGGTACGCACCGGCAGGCACGGAAAAGGCAATTGTCAGATTCGGGGACAAGACTGTCGATGCAACTGTGCGCGAGCTTACAACACCCACAAAGGTAGACGCAGGCAAATACACCGACACTGGGAAAATGGTGTGCGAGGCTTCGATCACAGGGTTGGCGGCAGATACCGAATATACGTATCAGATTTCTTATGACGGCGGACAGACATGGTCCGAAGCGCACACCTACAAAACGCCGGCAGCAGGCAGTTTCAAATTTGGTTTCACCAGCGACCCGCAGATCAAAGAGAACGGCAGCACAGACGGACAGGGCTGGCAGCCGTCAGACGGTACGAACCAGACCGGCTGGGCAACTATGATGAAGAAGATGGCATCCGAGGGCGTCAGCCTTGTAGTATCCGCCGGCGACCAGGTGGAAGACCAGAGCTGGGGCAAATCCAGCGAGTACGAAGCATTCTTTGCTCCTGAGGAGATGGCGTCCATCGCTTATGCACCTGCAGTAGGAAACCACGACCGCCACTATATGTTCGAGGATCACTTCAATCTGCCAAATGAAATGTCTGTGGCAGGTATGGATGAGAACGGCGTGCTCGCCCAGGTAAAAACCACTTTCCGCGGGCAGAACAACGGCACAAGCCAGAGCCATGGAAACTATATCCAGGCAACATCTGACGAGATCGCAAATAGCTCTGAATCCAACGGCGTGACTCCGAACGCGGAAGGGCAGTACGACTTTGCGGAACGCCGGGAAATGGAAACAAAAGGCAACTACTACTATCTTTATGACAATGTCCTTTTCGTCACACTGAACACCGGCGCCTATCCGGGCGGAAATGACGAAGAGAACGCCGGAAACGCCAGCGTACCCAGCGCCGCTGTCGAGAACGAGGCAAAAGGAATCGTGGACAACTTCCGCACCACGCTGAATGCGGCAACCGGGGAATATGCCGGCCAGTATCAGTGGCTGATCGTAACCCACCACAAATCCTCCCAGACGGTAGCAAAGCACGCCGCGGACTCTGATATCGAGAACTATGTGGATGCAGGCTTTGAAAAGGTAATGGACGAATTTGATGTTGACTTTGTCCTGGGCGGTCACGACCATGTCTACTCCAGAAGCTACGTACTCAAAGACGGCCAGAGAAATGCAGAACGTCTGGACAACTATCATGACCCGGATGGCGCCATCTACCTGACCGGCAACTGCTGCTCCGACATGCAGTACTATACACCTTTTGCTTCCGTAGACAAAGAGAACAACGCGGATTATCCTGTCCTTGCCAACGGCGAAAAAGGGTCACAGGCATACCTGAAGGGTCAAAATGCAGAAAATCCGTCTGATTATCTTCCGGTCGGCAATCAGGAATGGAACCAGGAATACAGTCCCAGCTACGCATTATTCGATGTGACAGGAAACAAGATTTCCGTCAATGTATACAACCTGGCAGGCGACAGTGCATCTCCGGACAGTGAGCTTATCGACTCCTTCAGCGTAACGAAAAACGCTGACGGCGGAGCAAAGGCGAAAGGAGCAGAAAACGGAACATCTTCCGCTTCCCTGAACCTGGCGCAGGAAGGCCGTTATGACGCAGGTATGACAAACGCAGACGGCGGCGTGATGGAGATTGTAGGCTACAATACCGTAACCGGATGGGCTTACGCCATCAACGGACAGACCGGCAATCTGACCGCCATCCCTGTAAAGACACTGACATCCGGCGAGACTGTGGATCTGCTGGACGGCAATGATATCGATATGAAATCCATGATCGAGGCGGCATGTGAAGGATTTACATATGGTGACATGACGTCTGTCGCAGTTTCTGCGGACGGTACAAAACTTGCAGCAGCAATCCAGGCAGCAGGCTATACGGACAGCGGCCGCGTGGCGGTCTTCACCTGTAATGCTGACGGAACGCTCACGTTTGAAAAGGCGTACGAAACAGGTGTGCAGCCGGATATGGTAACATTCACACCGGATGACAGTAAGATCCTGACAGCGAACGAAGGGGAGCCAAGGGAAGGGTACGCTGAAGGGGCGGCCGATCCCAAAGGAACCGTAACTGTGCTCTCTCTTGCAGACGGAAGTGCGGTAAATGTCGGATTCGAGACATATGATAGCGCAGGCGCAAGACAGGCTCTTGTAAATGCTGGAATCGTACTGAAGAAAGGCGCAGATCCGTCAGCAGATCTGGAACCTGAATATATCGCGGCAGGAAACGATGCGGCATACGTAACCCTTCAGGAGGCAAACGCTATCGCAGCCATTGATCTAAGCAGCCTTAAAGTGACAGGCATCTATTCCGCCGGCTATGAGGACTACAGCACTGTGGCAGTTGATATCGACAAAAAGGACGAAGCCTATAATCCGAAGACCTACGAGTCCCTTCGCGGTATCCGCATGCCGGACAGCATTGCGCTCTACTCTGTAGGCGGCACAGACTATGTAGTAACCGCAAACGAAGGCGACTCCAGAGAATGGGGCGACTATCTCAATGAGGTGGAGAGAAACTTTAAAGACGGAGAAACTTCCCTGACAGGAAAGATCACAGCGAACAACAGCGGTCTGTCAGGAAAAGTAGTATTCTTTGACAGCAGCGATTACGATGGGCTGGATACAAACCTTGACTATCTCTTCGGCGGACGCTCCTTCACTATATATAAGGCAGATGGAAACGGACTGACCGAAGTGTTCGGCAGCGGAAGCGACTTTGAAGCAAAGACAGCCGTCTATGTACCGGAGTTCTTCAACTGCTCCAACGACAACACAGACATCGACGACCGCTCCGGAAAGAAAGGCCCCGAGTCCGAGAGCATCACAGTCGGAACAGTAGGTGATAAGACCTATGCATTCGTAGGACTTGAAAGAGTCGGCGGCGTAATGGCCTACGATATTACGGATCCGGCAAACAGCGTCTTTGCAAACTATATCAATTCCAGAGACTTCAGCGCAGATATCGCAGGCGACAATTCGCCGGAGGGATTGTGCTTCATCCCTGCAGACAAGAGCTGGAACGGAAACGCATATCTCCTGGCTGCGTGCGAGGTATCCGGAACAGTTGCCGTCTACAATGCAGCAGCAAACGAAGCCTATGATCCAGGATCCGTTAATCCGGATGATGAACAAAAACCGGAGGATACTCAGAACCCGGACAGCGATAAGAATCCGGATGGCAGTCAGAACCCCGATGGTGACAAAAATCCGGATGGCAGCCAGGATCCCGGTGCAGGCGATGGTCAAAAACCCGGTGCAGGTAACGGCACGGATGTACAGGCTGCTTCTGTAAAAAAAGCAGCAAGAACCGGAGACAGCAGTGATTACGGTTTGTATCTGCTGCTGGCGCTGGCGGCGGCAGGCTCTGCCTCTGTCATCGTGATCCGCCGCAAAAAAACACAGTAATGAGATGTACTCCTGCGGGTACAGATTGAAACAATTGTCATAGTAAAGCGGGCATATCATATTTCGAGATATGCCCGCTTTTTGGCTATTACCGGAATTCTTTTTTCTTTCTCTCATAATCTTTCAAAGATCCTACCGCTTCTTTCGCCAGCGGAACAAGAGCGATCATATTGAATATTGTCATCAGTCCGATGCCTGTATCTCCCAGATCCCACACAAAAGTATAAGCTGCAAGTCCTCCTACAAACAACATAACAAGCGCCAGTATCTTGTACAGAGTCTGTGATCTCCAACCATCTCCGAACAGGTAGGCTACATTGGAACGGGCATAAAACAGAATCCCAATAAAGGTAGAAAAACTGAACAGCCACAAAATCACAGCAATAAATATGACTCCAAATTCTCCAAGATGATAACTCATGGCCGTCTGCAGAAGATCCATTCCTTGCAGACCATTTGTCAATTCCTCCGGAGTCAGAAGCATGATCATTGCAGTACAGGTGCAGATCACCAGAGTATCAATGAATACTCCAAGAGCCTGCAGAAGCCCCTCTTTCGCCGGATGGCTGATATCCGCTGCCGCCGCTGCACAGGGAGCTGATCCGGATCCTGCTTCATTGGAGAAAAGCCCTCTTTTCACTCCGTTCATCAAAACTGCGCCAAACCCTCCTGCCGCCACCTGACGGATCCCGAACGCTTCCTCAAAAATTCTGGCAAACACAGCCGGCAGCTGCGGGATATTTATGACAATGATAAAAATAGTAATAATAAAATACAAAGCTGCCATAACAGGCACCATGATATCCAGTACCTTTACTGTCGCATTTTTCCGAAGAACGATCACAGCCGCCAAAACTACCAGTACAACGGTAGAGTAAAGAGGCGGGATATGGAATGCATTGTCAAATGCAGACGATACCGAATTTCCGATGACCTGACTGATTCCGCACCAGCAAAGAAGACCGGAAAGAGCAAACAGAACTGCTATCACAGATTTCTTTCTTTTGCTCCCCCTATTTGTAATAAACAAAGCATGAATATAATAAGCCGGCCCTCCCCTATATCCTCCATAGAGAGGATCTTTTTCTTTATATATCTGGGCCAGAGTCGCTTCTGCAAATGCTGTAGACGATCCAAGAAGGGCAATAACCCACATCCAAAATACCGCTCCGGCGCCTCCTGCTGATATAGCCGCAACAACTCCTACCAGATTCCCCATTCCTACCCGGGTAGCCGTAGATACGATCAGCGCCTGCACACCGGAAATTCCATGTTGTTCTGCAGAAGTCCTGTTTTCCACCGTAACCCTGATCATTTCCGGAAAAAGTCGAAACGGCAGGAACTTAGTACGTACTGTAAAATATATGCCTGCCGGAACGAGGATAATAACCAGCAGCGATAATCCCAGACTGCTTCCTCCCGGGAGAGGGATAGTTACAATATCTCCCCATAACATCGCATAAATTGTTTCAAAAAATCGCACAACCGCCTGACCGGCCGCGTTTAAAATCTCCATTATATGTATCCTTTCTCTCTCTCGCCATTATTGAATGACACTGTATTTGTTTTTCTCTTCCCCATAGTATATAATAGAAAGGAACATCTGTAAAATTAATAATTATAATGATATGAATCTAAAAATTAGATGGTAAAGGCGGTAACAGAATGGATATCAAAAATCTGACAACTTTTATCTATGTAGCCGAACTGAACAGTTTTACAAAAGCAGCCGAAAAGCTGGGATTTTCCCAGTCCACTGTCTCCTTTCAGATCAGACAGCTGGAGCGTGAATTAAATTCCCAGTTATTCGAACGTGTCAATCACACCATAGCTTTAACTGAAAAAGGCCGGGAAGTCCTGGATTACGCTCACAAAGTCAACAAACTGACTTTGGAACTTCAGGAAAACATGCAGGAAACAGGAACCATCCGCGGTCATGTAAGATTGGCAATGGCAGATTCTCTGTGCAGTTCCATTTTCAGCAAAAATTATGCTTCTTTTAAAAAAAATTATCCTGAGATCGCACTGAAAATTATCACCGCCGGAACCGGTGAAATGTTGACGCTCGTAGACCACAACGAGGCAGATCTTGTTCTCACCCTGGACAGCCATATCTACAATACAGAATATGTGATCGTAAAAGAAGAACGAGTAGGCGTACACTTTGCAGCCGGCGCCGGGTATCCCCTTCCCCTCGGAGCAAAGCTTTCTGTCCGGGATCTTTGCAGCCATCCTTTTATCCTGACAGAAAAGGGAATGAGCTACCGCCGCCTTCTGGATGAGCGGCTGGCAGAGATGTCTCTGGAAATCCAGCCTTTACTGGAAATTGGAAATACAGACCTCATCTGTTCTTTGCTGGAGCAAAATCTTGGCATTTCTTTCTTGCCCGACTATGTAACCGCTCCTAAAATCGCCGAAGGAAAGCTTGTTATTCTGAATGTGGACGATCTGGATATCGCAGTATGGAAGCAACTTCTTTATCATCGAAACAAATGGGTATCGCCCCAGATGGAGTCGCTCATCAAGCATTGTGTGGAATGTGCATTTACGTAATATGAATCCTAAACTAAAAGGAAGCAGGTCAACCTCTATGACCTGCTTCAGACTGTAGACAAAGTTGGTGCTGGAGCTAGGGCTCCAGCACCACTCTTTTTG
>OGYY01000145.1_pt1 | contig 73102 bp, 74 predicted proteins | sample 1576671 | NCBI WGS metagenome assembly OGYY01 (sample SAMEA3541593, study PRJEB24748) | human gut metagenome | biome: human gut; feature: human-associated habitat; material: faeces | place: China | collected 2012 | reverse complement strand
CGAAGGCATCCTCCATAAAGTCAAAGGCGTGATCCAGCGCTTCCCCGGCCGCATCCACAGCCTGCTGCCGCTTATCAGCCTCCTTCGCAAACTCTGCCCGGACTCTCTCGAAGGCCTCGTCTTTCTGCCCATCCTGTTCCAGATGTTCTTCCTTAAGGATCACAACATACCGCTCCAGTGTGTCCGCGACTTTGCGGAGCATATGATCCGCCTCTTTTGTCAGCTGTCCTGCCCGGCGAAGCTTCTCATATTCTTTCTCCGCCTCTTCTTTGATATCAGCCAGATTTCCCTGTACCTTATACTTCTTAAGCCATCCGAACAGCCTGGTTACATACTGGTCTGCAAGGTAACTTGCCTGGAACAATTCGCTAAGCTTCCCGATCAGCATCCCCACGACGCTTAAACGCTCGTCGAAGGAAGCAAATTTCAGCTTGTCCAAGGTATCTTTTCCATAGTGTCCTTCCAGGATTTTCTCCAGTCCGTAATCCTTTTTATATTTGTGAAAAAGCTCCAGATAATTGGCAAAATCCTTGGCGATCTTCCAGTGCTGCAAATACTGATGCACCACTTCCCGGTCCGCTTTTTTGCCGATCGCCTCGTACACCTTTAAAAGCTCTGAGAGATCCTCCCAGCCGCGGGCTGTTACAAAGGTCCTGCCGTCCACCGTTGTCTCCATCCGGTAAAAGCAGTCTTTCCGGATTTCCAGGTAGGAGAGGATGGCAGGATGGATCCCGGCACGATAGGCGTATTCTCTCCACACCTCATAGTTTTCTTCCACATCGATCCGGCGGATCCTGTCCAGTGTCACCACATCAAATTCCCGCACGGATTTATTGTACTCCGGCGGATTTCCGGCTGCCACGATGATCCACCCTTCCGGCACTTTCTGATTGCCGAAAGTTTTGCACTGCAGAAACTGCAGCATAGTAGGCGCCAGTGTCTCCGAGACGCAGTTGATCTCATCAATGAAGAGGATTCCCTCTTTTAATCCTGTTTCTTCCATTTTCTCATAGACGGAGGAAATGATCTCGCTCATGGTATATTCCGTGACAGAATATGTTTTCTCTCCGTAGGTTTTCTCTCTGATAAAGGGAAGGCCCACCGCACTTTGCCTTGTATGATGGGTAATGGTGTAGGAGACAAGGGCAATGCCGCAGTGCCTTGCCACCTGCTCCATGATCTGTGTCTTGCCGATCCCCGGAGGTCCCATCAGAAGGATGGGGCGCTGCCGGATAGACGGTATCATATATTCTCCGTAGAAATCTTTCTTAAGATAAGCCGTAACGGAGTCCTGAATTTCTTTTTTGGCTCGCTTTATATTCATGCTGTATCTCCTTTTCTCTCCTCTGATTTTCCGGACATTTTCCGGACATCCTCCTCATTAAGGATCAGTTTCATGGCCCATGCAGGCACATTCACATCCTCATAATCCTCTTTCATAAAGACAAAGGCTGTCTCGTAAGGAGGCATTTTCTTCGGATAAACTCCCTGTCCGTCTGTAAAATAGATCAGGCCCCGAAGCTGGGAAAATTCTTTCTGCTCCAGAAGCTTCTCCACATGGGCAAAAGCCGGGCGGAAATCCGTCCCGCCCTCTCCTTTCAGTTCGAGATCGTCCATGTATGCCCTAAGCTCTTCTTCATTCGTGATCTTTTGATCCGACTGCACGGTGTCATCACACTGGATAATGTGGATATTCACTTTCCGGAAAAAGCTGTTCTGCTCACTTAACACCGTATACGTTTCTTCCAGAAATTTTTGCACAAGTTCTCCTGAACAGGACATGGAGGTATCGATCACGATCACGAAGTCCTCGATTTTCTTCGTCTCTTTCCATTCCTGCGGCTCGATCAGAGGCATGTTGCCGTAAAGCCTAAGTCCATAACTGTAAAAGGAATAATCGAAGGAATCGTCATCCACTGCCATTTCCTCTCTTAAAACCGCGAATTTCCTCAGGAAATCTCCGTACTTGAACCGCTCTTTATTCTCTACTTTGACATGTTCCAGCAGATTCCCGGAAGCAGAAGAAGCTTCCTTGGAAAATGTCTCCATGTCAGTCTCCATCTCCTCTGTCTTATTCTGCCACTGGTTCTCAATCTCCTGCCGGCGCTCTTCCTCATTGTCATCGGGCCAGTAAATATGACTGTCCGTATAAAATTCTTCTGCCAACTCTCCAAGCTTTCTTTCACTCAGATTCCAGTTTTCCAGGGAACCGTATACCTTTTCCGGAGTCAGTACTTTCATCTCTTGCTTCAGTTTCCGGTACGTCTCTCTTCGCAGAAAAGACCGGGATCTTAAGACCGGCCGGTGCTGCATACTGTCGATCATGGATTCCGCCACAATATCGCAGGAGAGATTCCACAGATCTTCATCCCGCCCGTTTCTCCGGGTTAAATGATGAAACAGGCAGTGGAGTACCATATGAAGATAAAGCCGGTTCACCAATACCGCATCCTTACGATACATTTTGCTCAGATTCTCCGGATGATAACAAATGGAAAATCCGTCTGTCCCTGCCGGATTGGCTGCCGGATCTGCCGCAAAATAGAAACTGCTTAAAGCCACGTCAAGAAACCTCATCTTAAGATAGAGCTCATTTCTTGCAAGAACCAGAATTTCTCTTCCGATTCCTTTCAGTTTCTCCGCATTTGTTCTTTCCTCTGTCATAACTCAAATACCTTTTTCTGTTTTGGGAAATAACGGTGCCTTTGTTCCATCAGCACACTTAATATTTCCGTCTTTTCTTTTTCCGCCGCTTCCTCGATCGCACCCTCCAGCGTATCCCGGCTCCAGAAACCTTCTTTTCCGAAAAACCGCAGCATGTCTGATTCCTCTCTGTCAATATAGATTGCCGCTGCTGCCATCAGGTGTTCTTTGACATATGCCTCATACTCCGCCTTTGCCGCCTTTGAGAGTTTATAAGGGTGCTTAAGGCGCAGGGCCGCCATCTCTGAAGCCGTTTCCTCCGTCTCTTCAGCCACCGCTCTTGGAAACAGCCTGTCGTACTCGCTGTAATTCAGCTCCCTGTCATAGAAGCACTGCCGGTAGTCTCCTCCGGAACCGTGATAATGGGTCTCTACAATTCTTGCCGGAGTATTTTCCACAGCCTCTTCATAGTGCTCTGGAAAGATCAGCTTTGCTCTTTCTTCCGATCCGTCTTCCCGGCAGTAGCGCATCGTCACTGTAAGGGCGTACCTGATCTCATCGGCAATAAATTTCAGTACGGATTTCTCTCCCTTATAGAGCCGTATCTCAATGTTCCGTATGGCGCTGCCTGTGAAGGCTCCTGCCCCCACATCATTCAAGGCGTCGGAAAAAGAAAGGCTTTTCAAATGAAAGCACCGGTAAAACACATAATTTCCAATCTGCTCCATATAGCGGGGCAATGCAACAGACGTAACATTTGTCCTTGAAAACGCATAGGGAGCCGCCCAGCGGACCGGCTCCCCTTCTATCTGTTCCGGAATGATGACCGATCCGCTGCAGGCAGGACACTTTTCCAACAGTATCCCACCTTCTCTCCTTGCGTATTCCAATCCGTCGATGATTCCGCTATTTTCCATCATTTCTGTTTTCTTCCTCTTTACCGCCGGCTCTCTTTGCCGCGATCATCTTCTGCATTTCTTCATGCTCCCTTACAAGCTCGTCATGAAGCTCCAATGTATTCCAATGCACATTGGTTGGGGTCAGGGCCGCTTTCAAAGGGATCTGCAGCCCTTCTTTCTTCAGATAGGCGAGCATCCGGTTCATCTGGGGATCTGTCAGGTGATTCAGCACCAGCATTTCCTCGTCAAACCCTTCTCCTTCATAGATCTCCTCTGTGCGCTCTATGCCCTCCACTCCTGCAAGGGCGCCGATCTTCTGGAGATAGTCCTCCTTCTCCACAGTCTTGATCTTAATTCCCATAAGGACAAAAATAAATTTTACTTTATCTGTTCTCTCTTTATCTTTGAAATTATATAATAATACACTTCCTCTAACTGCCATACGTATCTCCTTTCTGAAATAAAGAAAATCATTTCCTGTCAGACAGGAAAGCGGCAGCAATAAGCCGCCGCTAACAGTATAGCAGATATTTCAGATTTGTACCAGCGCTACATACAGTCTACCAGAAGACCGGAAGCCTCCTCCAGCATCCCAAAGAAATCTTCTTCCCGGGACAGGGCTTTTCCCTTATCCCTGTCAATGCGCTCCGCCAGTTTTCTCACTCCCTCATTCTGCGGATCTTTTTCCAGGATGATCTGACACAGCTTGGACGCCGCCTCTGTAAGACGGATGGATCCATAGATCCTCGGCTCTCCCGGAAGACCCTGGGCACTTGTGATCAGATAGATCAAAAGCTCAAGTTCTTTGCTGTCCATTCTCTTCTCTCCTTTTCGTTTTTTCTGGTTTTTATTCCTTTTCAAATGTATTAAAAAATGCGATGTCTTCTGCTTTCGGCCTTGCCGGACATCTTGGCTCACCCTTCGGGTAACCGATGGAGATCAGCGCCTCGATCCGGTATTCCTCCGGGATATTAAGGATCTTCCTTATGGCCGTATCGTTATAAGATTTAATGGCGCATGTGCCAAGACCATACTCCAGGGCGGCCAGCATCAGATTTTCCGCTGCCATGGATGCATCCATCATGCAGCCGTAGATTTTAGAATTTTCTCCGCCTTTTTTCAGCGCCTTTTCCATATCGGAACAGATTACCAGAATAACCGGCGGCTTCCCCGAAAGTCCCGGACTGAAAAAATCCACCTTTTCCCTGAGCGCATCTTCTGTGACAAAAAGGAATTTCCATGCCTGCAGATTACTGGCAGAAGGAGCTCTCTGGGCTGCGTCCGCCAGTTTGATGAGCACCTCTTTTGGCACTTTCTTTTCCTGAAAAGAACGGATGCTGTGTCTTTGTTCAATTGCTTTTAATATCTCCATGTTCTTCACCTCATCTGCCGCCGAAAGTATTTACTTTTTTCAGCGGATTCGTTAAAATATTTTCTGTTGCATATGATATGACACCAAAGCGTTCTGCTTCCATGTCAGGAATCGTACGCTTCACATACAAAGGAGGACTTCTATGTTTGGACTTGGAACGATCATCAACACCCTGGCTGTCATCGCCGGAGGACTTCTGGGCCTTTTTTTCAAAAAGGGCCTGCGGGAAAATGTACAGGATATTCTCATGAAAGGAAGCGGCATTGCCATTTTGTTTATCGGTATTTCCGGCACGCTCTCCTACATGCTGACAATCGAAAACGGCAGCATAGGAACCCGTGGGACCATGCTTCTTATTTTTTCCATGACACTTGGTTCTCTGGCAGGAGAACTGCTTGATATCGAAAGGAGGATCGAGCATTTCGGGCTGTGGCTCCGGAATTTCTTCCATTCACACGGCGACTCCTCCTTTGTGGATGGTTTCGTAAACACATCCCTTATCATCTGCATCGGCGCCATGGCAATCGTGGGCTCCATCGAGGACGGCATTCACCATGACATTTCCATGCTCACGGCAAAAGCGATCCTGGACTTTGTCATCGTCCTTGTCAACGCCTCCATCTACGGCAAGGGCACGATCTGTTCCGCTATCCCAATCTTTGTCTACCAGGGAAGTATTACTGCCATTGCAGCCGTGGCCGGATCTTTTGCAAGCGATGCTCTCATCGCCCAGCTTTCTTTTGTAGGATCCGCCCTCATTTTCTGTATCGGCGTCAACACGACCTTCGGCAAGATCCTGAAGGTGGGCAATATGCTCCCCGCTCTCTTCTTCCCGGTCATCACACTGTTTCTGGGACACTTTTTCCCGGCGGCGGCTTCCTTTTTTTCCTAAAGGTTCGCCGCCCTTTTTCGTTCTCTTTTATCTGCGGATGCTCTCATAGTAAGCGAACAGACCTTCTGCCAGCACCGGATCGATCACCGGAAGACCGGTTGCCTCTTCAAGTTCTTTTGCCACGCCGATGGTGGCAAGGCCTGTACATGCAAGGGCGATCACTTCCGCCCCTTTCTCTTTCAGATTCTTTCCGGAAGCGATCACCTGCTTTCTTCCTTCCGGAGTCATCAGATCCAAAGTGCTGTCCACACCATCCGGTTTTTCCAGGATCATTTTCCCCTCAAGCAGTCTTGCATAAGCGTCCGGAGCATAATCCGTGATCCCAAGGACTCCGATTTTTGATCCGTACCGAAGGGCCAGTGCCACTGTTGTCTCTCCGCCGCCGGTTACCGGCATCCCCGGAAGCGCCTCCCTTATCTGGCGTACACCCGGATCATCTGCACAGCTTACAATGATCATATCCACATCCTGAAAGGATTTCGCCGTTTCCACGATCTTCGGAACCGCGATCTCGCAAAGCCGGGGGCTGTGGATCCCCTCCGGCTGGTCGGGAATACATTTTGTCTCCACATCAAGAGTGGGAAACTTCTCCATGATCTGTTTTTGATGGGAATATAATACTTCCGGATCCTCACAGGTCAGAACCCGGATCAGGCCTACTTTAAACTTCTTTTCATGCTGACTCATTTTGCTTCCTCCTTTTACTTTTATAAAAAACCCCGCAGCTTTTCCATTGCTGCAGGGTTCGCCTTTTTCTATACCTGGAACACTCCCTCTTTGATAACAAGTGTATCATCAAGATAGAGCGTCGGCTTCAGTATAATGCCGTCCATGTGGCATTCTGCCTTGTTTACCCCGCCGAAGGATGTATTGGTTCCAAACGCAATGTGTACGGTTCCGTACACTTTTTCATCTTCCAGAATAATGCCGTTCAGAATCGCTGCTTCGTTTGTTCCGATACCCAGTTCACACAGAGTACCGTTCACTTCGTTTTTCAGCAGGATGTCCAGATTTTCACTTTTTTCTCCTGTCACCTGGCGAAGCTTGCCGCCGCTGATCTTCATGTGAAGCGGGCTTTCCAGCTTTCCGATTCCCACCATGGAACCGTCTATGATCATCTCGCCGTCGGATCCGTCCTCCAGAGGTGCAATGTACGCTTCTCCGGAAGGAAGATTGCCGCATTTCCCGGCTTCCTTATATACTCCCGGACTTGGCACGCCGTCTCTTCCTTTCAGACTGATGTTCAATACCATTCCGTCTTTTTCAATTCTTGCATTGTCTGCCTTTGTCAGCATATCGGTGATCTTTGCCGTCAGTTTCTCCACTATGCCGTAATCGGCCGTCATAGCACCTTTGCTGAACATTTCTTTTGTGATTCCCGGCATGGTCGCAACTCTGGTTCCTGCTGCCGCAGCCTCGATCCTTGCACTTGTGTGGGTCAGGGATTTGGCAGTAGGCGCAATGACAACATCCGCCGCTTTCATGGCTTCTGCCACTGCTTTAGGCGGCTCCTGTCCGCTTACTTCCCTTTCCTTCATCACAAGCAGCATTCCTTCACAGCCAAGATGGCAGGATGCTTCATAGAGAGCCTCGCCGATCTCTTTTCTTGTGTCGTCAGTGATCACAAGTACGGATTCTTCTTTTTTTACTCCCAGACAGGAAACAAGTACCTGCTCTGCAATTTTTACTAAGTCTTTCATGGTATGTCTATCCTCTCTTTTTCAAATCTGTCAGCTCTGATACAACGCGTGCCAGAAGCGTTCTCGGAAGGACGACCATTTTCCCGGTCTTCTCCTCAAACATACGCTTCATTTCCTGTGTATAACCGATGCAGTCCAGGACGATCAGATCAGCGTCCATATCTTTCACCTGCTCCGCAGCTTTCTCCAGATCTTCCCACTCTCCGTAAGGTGATGCTGCGATGGATGTCACCTTATCCACATACTGACTCCATTTTCCTTCTGTCTGCGCAAGCTGCAGGGGTGACGGAGTCATGCAGATAATGTTGGATTTCTTTGTCATCAGAGGAACAATCCGATCCAGAATATCACAGGGATAGAGCAGAGGAATGTTTTTGGACGTCAGTGTTTCCGGAAACTTTCCTGTGCAGAAGAACATGATCAGCCTGCATCCGTCCTCCTCCATCCTGTCAATAGCCTCCTGGAGCCTCGGCAGGATATAGCGCTCTGCAAAGGTCACAGAAGTACCGTCCGTCAGACGGGAGACCAGTACATAGTCTCCCTCCTCCGGTTTAAACTTTGCAATCTCTTCCTTTGTCAGTCCGTCCAGGCCTCCTGCCTGCACCAGTTCAGCCTGCCCTTCAAAAATATCCATAATGTCTGCTGTCACATCGACTCTCGGCGCCTGCCCGATGGTGATCGCACCAATTTTCATCTGTATTCACCTCTTATTCCTGTCCCAGTGTCTGTAAATGATCCATCTTTCCATACAGTTTTACAAGACGTGCATATTCTGCTTCGTCATAGAATTTGCACTGTCCTCTTCCGAAGGCTTTTGCAACTTCCAGCATAAAGCGCGCTGCTTCTTCTACGTCCGCTGCATGGGTTGCTCCTGTCGCGCATCCCGGCACCATAACTTCTGCTGTGATGGCGATTCCTACAACCGGAGCTTTTGTTGCAGTACACGGCTGCAGAACGCTGTTGATATGATGTACGTCATTTCCGTAAGGAGTAATATCCTGTGTTGCCAGAGGAAATACATAAGGAAGTTTTCCTGTTGTGATCTGCATCAGATCCAGCAGGTCTTCTGAGGTCCTTAAAATATATCCTTCTTTTACAGTAGGAGAAATGGCGAATCCTCTTGTGTTGATCACGCGATTTCCCTTTGTTGTATCAACAGAGAGAATCGCATCCAGGTCGTCTGACACTTCTTCTTGGTTCACCTGTGACATCTCTACCGGAGATCCCATAAACGGAACCGGGTCATGAGGCTGTGTCGGCGCATCCGGACAGATATGTGTTGAGATCAGAACATCCCCCTCCAGCATATCTCCTTTGTTCTGCATATCCAGGATTTTAGCCGCAAGAGCAACTGCTGCAAGTGCTCCGTCACCGTCAGACACAAATCCGATCCTTTCCGGGCGCGCTCCAAGACCTCCCAGTCTTCCAAGAAGTCCGATGGTCGGAGCGTTTCCTCCGTTTGTCTTTCCTTTGGATCCGGGGATCCGCACTTTCAGCATATCTGTGGAACCTTTTGACCCTTTCAGTTCATATACTTCGATGTCTGCATCCGGTTTGATCGTTCTTAAATATTCTTCTACTTTCTTTCCTGTCACATTTCCATCATCCAGGATATCGTACGCTTCAATAATCTGTTTCATTAACATGGTTTGTATCTCCTTTTTCCGCTTTTCTATTTTGTTTTTCGTCCATGCTTTCCATGGAGCGCTGTACATTTCGCATTTTTGCCGCTTACAGGTAGCTTACCATCTCTTTTCCGACCACTTCTTCTGTCTGTTTCAACAGTTCCGGATCAAACATGGTGGCAGACAGCTTCAGATTTTTCTTATCTGCCCCGATCACATAGACCTCCAGTCCTTCTTCCATCATAGCTGTGGTAACAGGCTCTCCGGTCTTTGCATTGATGGTCATAATAAGATCAGGGAAAGTCGCAAGCCGTTTTCCGTCCTTTTCCGCTGTGGCATACTCATTCCAGAATGTCAGCTGGCAGCCGTCTACTTCCGCATATCCCACATCAAATCCTCCTGTTGTTTCAATAGAGAAGTTTTTCACTTCTCCTCTTGCCAGGATAGAACCGCCGAGAAATTCACACACATTTTTTACCGCTTCCTCCACAGAAGTTTCCAGCCCTTTACGGAAAGCTTTTCCTGTCTCTATAGCAAAGCTGACACCGCCGATAGCGCAGTTTTCTTTTGCATAGGCAGCTGTCACCGGATTTCTGGCAACCGCCACCAGTCCTCCTGCCTCAATAGACGCCATGCGCACAAGTTTTGAGGTATGCTCGATGCTTCCTTCAAAGAAACACTCCACATGATCTCCCGTCTCCGGATTGCCTCCTACACATGCCTGAACCGTCTTGTAGTCCTTCTGCTTATGAAGGTTCATACTCCCCATAACTCCGGTAGGATGGGCACGCCCATTGCACGGTGCATCCACAAGGGGAAGACCGGAAATGGCAGCCTGAAGCCATCCGTTCACAGACGCCTCTCCTCCCTGCTCATTTGTGATAATACCGCCCAGCTTCAGATCTGTATTCTTTTTGATCATCTCGACCGTATAAGCAAGATCCCTGGCTGTCATAAACTGGTCTTTGGCATTTGGAGCTCCCACAAGGGAAGCGGTCAGAAGAACCGCGTCGTCATCAATCTCTTCAATCGGAATAAGACGAAGATCTGTATACTCTACCGCGATCTTTGCATATTTTCTTCCTTTTACCGGATCTCCTCCGCCTCCTCCGCCAAGGATCGTGCCTCCTGCGAGGACATCATCCAGTACTTCTTCTGTCAGTTTAAGTCCTTCCTTTTTCTCCACTTGAAAATCCCCTTCTTTCCTTAAAATGATCTGCTTTATACTGCAAATGCCGGCATAAAGGAAAATCCCTTACGCCGACACTTGAACAGAGCCGCTATTCTTTCTTGCTTCCAAGGGCAAGCGTCGCCGTAAAGAAGCTGTACAGAGCCGCACCTGCCAGTGCGCCGGCACCCAGAATGTTGAGTGTGTGCTCGTTTTCTTTGTTTCTCTTTACCAGGATCGCACGGATGATCAAGGCCACGATGATCGTAAGACCGTTGATGGTGCTTCCTACCAGAAGACCGGTTGCAAAAAGGATTCCCACCTGTCTGGAACCTCCAAGAAGCTGAATGATCGCCCCCGGAACAGCCCAGATCAGAAGCCATTTTGCAACTTCTCCGCCTGCGCCCGCTTCAATCGTAGCTGCAAAGGTCGCATCTACCGGTGCGTACAGCCCCTGCGAGAAGTAAGTCCGCGCAAGAAGAGCCACCATAACAAATGCAACTGTAAATCCTACAATTTCTGAAATAAACTGCTGTTTTCTTCCTACTTTTTCCAGCTCCGGATCTTTTCCGTATCCTCTGAGGATATATCCGCATTTCAGGTCGTATGCCATATCAGAGAAAGCCGGGCCTGTCGCTGCCGTATAGGCAACCAGCACAGCCAGAGGCATACTCGGGAATCCGATCAGCATACCTACCAAAAGGAAAATAAGCGCCGTTGCAAATCCCGGGAACCATCCGGAATACATAGCGGAAATTCCTACGATCAGCTCGGAAGCAATTGCCGCAAATGCTGCATAAATGATCCAGATCACCAGCTTAAACGGTGTCATCTCTGACCAGATACCGGTAATAACCGCCAGAGCAATCGCTACGACGAAATATGCCACATATCCCCATCCAAGAGCGCTCTTCATATTTCCCATGCTGCGGCTGAATTTCCCCGCTGCACTTGCATCATCGCCTTTTTTGGCGAACAGCATTTTACAGACCTGAAGAAGCGCGACGAGTCCTGCTCCGATCATGATTCCGTGAGGCATATACTGGAACATAGTCTGTGACATAAGATCTGCTCCCTCGCCGAAAATATCTGTAACGACCGGAAAACTTTTTCCGAAAATATCAATAATAAAGCCGTTGGTATTAAGGACACCGATAACGATACTTCCGACACCAAGCGCTGCCATTGCCGCAAAGTCTCCGAACCAGGACACACCAAGAAGGTCTGTCGGGACACCGATGACTTTACCGCCGATACCGATCACCATACCTACCAGAAGCAGCATTGCCTTCCGGCCTTTTTCCACAACCGCAAGAATAGACTGCGCAGATGCAACTCCCGGAGGCCATGCTCCCTCTGCCGGGAACATTTCCGAATCAAATGTTTTATAAAGGATTGTTGCGTCAATGATCGTTGCAATAAACACGCCGATCAGCATTGGAAACATCAGATCTTCTCTTCCCATAATAACCGGAATACCGATGGGAAGCAGCAAACTGTTGGCCGCTGAAAATGTTGCTCCTGATATAGAAGTCTGAATCATGTTCTGACTGTGGATACTCCTGTATTTCTGCAAAAATGCCAGAGGTATCCTGGAAAGTATAATCGCAAACAGCGCTCCGACAATTGACGTATTAGGAGCCACGCCGGTACGTACGATCAATTCCAGCCCGATAATTGCTCCAAGCACACTCATAATAATATTCAGTATGAGAACATGCGGAGCCAGTGCTTTAGGATGTTCAGCCGCTGTAATATGCAGCTGCTCAAACGATTTCTTCTCTTGTTCGTCCATATTTTCTCCTCCTTTTCTCTCACTCGCCACTTTGCCTTTTTCAAGTCAAAACAGCATCCAGGTACAAAGAAAGCCAATGTGACGATCACCCACATTGGCTTAACACCTCTTTATTTTAGCACTTTATCAAATTGAAGTCTTTATTCTCCGAATCCAATTTTTAGTCAGAATCTTTGTGCCCAGCGCACAGCTTTTGTCAATTTTTTATCCTTTCCTTCCCGTTTTCTGTCAGATATCTTCTTACTAAACAAACAAATGCCAGTTCCTGCAAAGTTGTAAAATCTCCTATATTACACTTTAGTATTTCTTCAATCTTTTTTACTCTGTACATCATAGTATTTCTATGAAGATACAACTTTTCCGCCGTCTGCTTTTTCGATCCTCCGTTTTGCAGCATCATTTCCAATGTCTCCACAAGACCGGTCCCATGTTTCCTGTCATACTCTTCCAGACTGTACAACCGTTCTTCTACATAAGATCTCACTTGCGGAAGCCTGGAAATTTCCAGCAGCAGTTCTTCGTATTTCATTTCTTCCCACCAGAAAATCTTTTGGTCTTCAAAATCTTTTCCGGCAATCTGCGAAAGTTCCGATATCTGATGAGCGGCTTTGGGCATATCAAAATACCCGTCTATTCTATCGGAAACAAGTATATGAAAATCCATTTTACATAATTTCTTCAAACTTTGCTCAAAATCTTCCAGCTTTTCTTTAAAGGCTAAAATCCGCCCCGGCTCACAGAACAGGACCTCTATCTTTTCCGGAAGAGAAATCACTGTGTACCCGAGATTTTGTTTCATAAAAAATGTTTCCGCCAGCTGTTCCGCTTTTTCCTTTTTCTGACCGGACCACTGCTCTTCCGGATATTTCGTGCAGATCTCCATCATCCTTACCGGCATCATAGGCCAGTACAGAGAATTGGCCCTGATCTGCGCCTCTTCTTCCCGGTCAAACCTCTCCTGCACCAGGTCGAAATAAAATTTCCGATCCAGTTCCTTTTTCTCAATCTGTCCGATCTGATAGCGCGTCCGCATTTCTACCCCGTTTTTAGCCTCCACAATGGCAACCATTACCGGATACACAGCCTCAATAAATCCCAGGGCATTGTTGAGAAAAAAGAGCGGAAACTGAAGCTGATCTGCTAGCTTCAGGGCCTCTTCCGGGAAATGGTCAAAAAATCGTGTCTTGATGGCCAGAGCAGCGGCCCCCGCTTCATTTAAATCCCGGATCAGATTAAGAACCGCCCCTTTGTCGTTACGGATGGCATATCCGGTAGTGATAAGCAGCATATCCGCCCTAAGCCATGGTTTGATATCCGGCTGTTCCATCATGTCATATACCACCACCGTACGGTCCAGCCCTTTTTCGCCCGCTACCAGCTCTGCTTGTCCGTTGTCCCAGAATTTTTTTATATCTTTTACTGTCAGCCTCATGCTATCGCTTCCCTTTTGTTTTGATTTTTTAACGATAACATTTCAGAACATATTTTTCAATACCTGCAAAAATGAAGATTCTGTGAAAAAGATAACAGGACACGTAGTAAAATGCAACTTTACTACGTGTCCTGTTATCTTTTTCACATATACTTCTTTACAATCGACTGCATCGTATGCCACTTCTGTTCCATATCTTCCACTAACTTAAACTGTGTACGGCAGCGATCCAGATTATGACCTTCTCTGTGGATCTTGAAATAAGTATCTCCCTGCAGATAATCGGTAAGGAACCTCATTCCGCACTCATATGTCATGGTCTTCGCCCCCATAGGAAGCTCCAGGATTTCCCGCTCTGTCAGCTTACCGCCGCATCCTTCGATATATCCTCTTGCGTAGATATCAAATAATTCCATGCTGCAGGATACAAGACTTAAATCTCTCTCATCTTCCGCTGCTGTGCTTGCTCCGAAACGGATGGAATCTCCGAAATCATTCATAGCAAGTCCCGGCATTACCGTGTCAAGATCGATCACGCAGATTCCTTTTCCGGTCTTGTCATCGATCATAATGTTATTCAGTTTCGTATCATTGTGGGTAACGCGCAAAGGAAGCTCGCCTTTTTCCAGAAGTTCACTGAAATAATTGGCAATACCTTTTTCCCTGCTCCGCACAAATGCAATCTCTTTTTGCACAGATGCAGCCCGCCCCATTACGTCTTCTTCTACTGCTTTCTCAAAAACAGCAAATCTGGCTTTTGTATCATGAAATCCTTTGATCGTTTCATGGAGTGTCTCAGCCGGAAAATCTGCCAGAAGACGCTGGAAATTTCCGAAAGCCACTGCGCTTTCATAGAAATCGGCCGGCTTTTCCACCTTATCATAGCTGGTGGCTCCGGTAATAAATTTATAGGATCTCCAACAATTTCCTTCAGAATCTTTATAATAAGAGCTGCCATCTTTTGTCGGTATTACATTCAGAGTCTCCCTCTCCGGATCTCCCCCGTTTTCTGCAATCCTTTCTTTCAGGTATGATGTCACATTTACAATATTCTCCATCAGCTCTTCCGGTTTTTCAAACACTTCTCCATTCATTCTCTGCAGAATGACTTTGATCCTTCCCATTACCCCTATTTCATAGGAAAGCAGATAAGTGTCGTTAATATGTCCGCTTCCATATGGACGGCACTCTGTCATTTTCCCTTCAAATGCAAAATTTTCAATTGCTTCATTTAATCTTTCCAAGGTTACTTCCTTCATTTTTTTCCCTCCTGAAAATCCCTGCTCTATGCAGTGATCTTCTCTTAATATGAAACAATTGTAATATAAGAAAAAAGGAAAATCTTTGTCCTATTTTTCCCTTATTTTGTATTATCGGATATCTATTCTGTAGGCTTCTGATAAAACTTCCCTGCAATCTGCTCAGTTTTCATCAGATTAACAAAGGCCTCGGGATCCGCTTCGTTTATCGCTTTCAGCACGCGCTTACTTTCAGCACTGGATACGACCGAATACACGATCTTACGCTCTCTTTTCTCATAAGAGCCCTCTCCTTCAATAATAGTCGCCCCGTGATTTGTTGTCCTGGCGATTGCCTCATAAACCTCTTTCGCCTTATTTGTCACTACAAAAAGTGTCTCCTGCTGATATTTTTTATAAAGCATGTGGAGTACCTGTGTAGACGTATACTGGAAGATAATGGAATACAATGCCTTGTCCCATCCGAATAAAATACCTGCTGCGACAAGGATCACCACATTAAGTCCCAGCACCATATTCCAGGAATCAATCCCTTTCCGCTCTGACAGAAATATGGCGATAAAGTCTGTTCCTCCTGTTGTTGCATTCATCATCAGACACATACTGATCACCAGGCCGTTGATCAGCCCGCCAAAAATACTGATCAGCAGCGTGTCATAAGTAATCACATATCCCGGCAGGATATCTGTCAGTACACTGGTAAGCACGATCATCAGACAGGAATACAGCGTAAATTTTTTCCCGATAAACCGAAATCCTATATAGACCGGCACTGCATTCAGGGCTACATTGACAATGGTATATGGTATTGTCACATGAAAAAACAATTCCCCCATCCGCTGCAGAAGCAGGGTAAGCCCTGTTGCTCCGCCCGGATATAATCCGCCTGTCCGCACGAAAGATTTGATATTCAAGGCCATGATCACTGCTGCCAGACAGACGATGATGATTCTCTTTATGTCTTTTTTAGGTTCAAATTTCATAAACTCTTTTTCCTTTAATAAATACTTTCTGTACTTTTATCTTATCAATTTCCTCTTCCGGAATTTCAAAGATATTTCGATCCAGGACAACAAAATCTGCCCTGTATCCTCTTTTCAGCTGCCCCATCTCCGGAAAGCCAGCCGCTTTCGCCGACTCTCTCGTATATAGTTGCACCGCTGTCTGAATATCAACAGCCTGGTCCCTGCCGCAGTCTGTTCCGTCCCATGCTCTGCGTGTTACGGCTGCTTTTATACAGGGGAAAGGGTCAGATGGAACTGCCCACGATGTGGCCGGTGCATCGGTTGAAAAACACAGCTGCACCTTTCTATCCAGCATCCGTTTTACCGGATAGCATTCTTTCATCCACTCTTTTCCCAGATTTTTCAGGTAGCTCTCGATCTCCGCATACATGAAAATCGGCTGTGTTACAAATGCAATTCCTTTTTCTGCCGCTTTTTGAATGCTTTCTTCAGAAGGATCTGTAATGTGCTCCACTCTTGCATATGGTACATTTTCCTTGCCTTCCATCCAGTCATCCTCCAGGCAAAGCCTGTCTACCGCCCGTTTGATCGCCTTCCCGCCCATAGCGTGTACAGACAGCTGGCAGTGCTTTCTTTTGCAGAAGGAAACTGCCGACTCTACCAGCTCGTCTGAACAGACCGGCAATCCGTACTCTTCTGTCCGACCCAGATAAGGACGGCTCATCCAGGCAGTCCGTCCGGACACGCTTCCGTCTCCGATCAGCTTAAGACCCGCTGCAAATATCTGCTGATCCCGGTCCCTCTTTTCTCCTGAAAGGTCGAAGTCTTTGTCTTCGGCAAAAAAATCCCACATATAGTAAATCCCGGTTTTCAGTTCCCAGCCCCGTTTTGCCGCTTCCTCATAAAGGGGATAATTGTCCCCTTTATCCAGGTTGCCCATGTCTGTCACTCCCACAATTCCCTGCGAAAGAAGAAGCTGTCCCAGAGCTATCAGATTCTCTACCTTCTCTTCCCTGGTTGGAACCGGCATAAATGGCGTAACCAAATTTCTCGCATTCTCTTTCAGGACGCCTGTCGGTTCGCCGTCTGCATCACGCTCAATTTCTCCTCCCTCCGGATCCGGTGTATTCCTGTCAATTCCGGCAATCTCCAGAGCTTTGCTGTTGACGCACCGGATATGACCGCAGGTGCGGATGATACAGACAGGCATATCGCTGCAGCCTTCATCCAGATCATACCGGGTAAGCGCTCTTTGCTCCGCAAATTTCCCTTCGTCATATCCCCATCCTTCGATCCATTTCCCATCCTGCCTGTCTGCAAACTTTTCTTTCCTCACCCTCCGGATTTCTTCAATGAGTTCTGCAATAGAATTTACTCTTGGAGGGAGAGCCGATATCTGCTGCGAGAAATCTGCCAGCATCACAGGATGCATATGTGCATCGATCAGTCCCGGTATGACGCACGCTCCATTGAGATCCACTCTTTCATAACTGCAGGAAGGCATCTCCGCCCGCCTGCCGATCCAGGCTATTTTCTCTTCTTCCACGATCATGGAATCCGCATAAAGATTTTCGTCATCAGATGTAAAGATTCTGCCATTTTCAAAAATTTTATTTTCCATTTTATCCTCCCCTGTTCTTTTTTCTGTGATTCTTATCTTCTGCTGCTCTTGTCTTTATCTGCAAAATTTCCCCACAGCGCTCCCACTGCAAATCCGATTATTGTAGGAATCAGCCATGCGAAACCTTCCTTTGCCAGAGGAATTTTATAAACCATCTCCATCACTCCGGAAATATCCGCTTTTAGAAGTCCTGAGGCGTGAGCAACATTTAAAGCGTCAAAAACAGACATCAGCGCCGCCATAAAGACAGAGCCCTTCCACGCCCCGTCATTGGGAACATACTTTTTCAGTAAGCCGAGAAATGTCATAACTACTGACATCGGAAACAGCACAGTAAACAAAGGTCCGGAAATAGCAAGCACATTGCTGACTCCTGTAGATGATACGAAGAAAATGGCTGCTGTAATGAGAAGTGCCGCCAGCTTATAGGACAGCTTCCCTTTCGTCCATCCTTCCACCCACTCTCCTGTTGTGGCGATCATTCCCACCGCGGTTGTCAGACATGCAAAAATAACAGCCAGCGACAGTACCACACTGCCTCCATAACCGGCCATCCGCCTTACCAGGTCAGTTAAAAGAAAGGTAGTATCCACATCCGCCGGATAAATTTTTGTTCCCTGCGCGCCCAGATACGCAAGCCCGCCATACACAACAAAAAGAAGCGCAAAACCGACAGCTATGATACCAAACATGGCCTTTTTATATTCCTTTCTTTCCGTATAACCTTTATTCCGGAACGCTTCAATAAATATCCCGGCACAGATGATTCCCGTTCCTACATCTCCGGTATTATACCCGGTCAGAAATGCATTGACAAATGCCTCTGTTCCGCTTGTAATCTCCCCTTCCCCCAGCCTGTCAATGGGGTGAACAATTGCCAGAATGATCACTGCAACCAGGCTGACCAGAAGAAGCGGCGTAAGGTAATTCCCTATCTTATCTATTACACTTGACTTATTCATGGCGAAATAATAGGACACAGCAAAAAATAACAGCAGAAAACCAATTCTCACGTAAGACGGCATGCTGCCAAAGATTCCTTCCAATCCCGATTCATAGGCAACGCCCCCGCATCTTGGGATCGTTCCAAATATTACTGCCAAAAGACCGATCCCCATATAGAAATAGTGCCACCATGGCGTAACATGGCGCATCATATCCTTCAGGTCATATCCTGTATTCCCCACAGCTGCCACCGCCATCATAGGAAACAGGATACCGGTAAGGGCAAGGCCTGCCATGGCCGCCGGTACATACTGTCCCGACAAAAGACCTACCTGGGGCGGAAATATAAGATTTCCCGATCCGAAAAAGACAGCAAACAGTGCAAAACCCGTAATTAAAATGTCCTTTCTCATATTCTTTTTCATTTTATCTTTCCTTTCGCTTCGCTGCATGACAGCCGCTTGCCTGGCTTATCTGTTCGATACCGCAGGCAGCTCACGGCAAAGCCGTTCGCTGTCCGTTGCCAGGCAAATGTCCGTTCATGCAAGCATGACGGCCGCCTGCCTGGCTTATCGCGCAAAATGAAGGGTACCTGTATTCAGCCGTCCGTCAATATACTTCTCCAATTCTTCTGAAATCTTCCGCATTGTCGCCTTTGTCTCCGGGTTTGAATATGGAATCCTCCCTGCTATTTTTCCCACATAATTATTTTCTTTTACAATTTCCAGGCTTTCTTTAAAATTAAGATCATAAAAGTACGCCAGATAAGATACCCAGAAATCCATATCCGTTATCCGGTCCGAGGACAATATACTCTTCCCTTTTAAAATATCATCACGAACCTTTTCTGTAATCTTCTGTTCTCCAATTTCCTGTGCTGAAGCATTCATAAACGTTTCCAGCGGATCCTCTAATTTTACACGACAGTTATCCAGTTTATCTGCATCACGGATCAATCTGGCATGAAGCAAAGTCCTCTGATCTTCGATGCCGGACAAAATATAGTCACTGTGTTTCCGGATAGCCTCTTCTATAATAGAATCCCAGGTATCCTCCTCCAGAAAGCGCCGGATAAGCCCTCCTTTAAAAAGAATATCCGCTCCATATGCCGCATGATCCATTGTTTCCGGCAAAAAGCTGTCATACCGCTTCAACTGTTCAAATCTTCCGATATCATGAAGAAGAGCGATCATCTTCGCAAGTTCCCTGTCCTCTGCCGAAAGTCCCATCCTTTCTGCAATCTGGCCGCTTCTTGCCACAACACCATATGTATGAGTAATCTTCAGCTTTACTTTGCCGTCTGTCCGGTCATAATCATTCAGATACTGCTCAAATTCCATCCTTGCCTGATCATAGTCCATGCTGCCTTCTCCTCTTCCGCCCCGCTTCAAACGGTTTCTTAAGTCCGCTGACAGCGGTATTTTATCTTCCACCTATTATAGACGATATGTTCCGGCAGAACAAGCATTTCTGCGGGAGACAGATATTACATTCTGCAGTCTTTCATGCATATACAGCATGATACACAAAATGGCCAGCAAATAAAAAGGGAAAAGGGAAATACTGATATGATTTGCCATCAGCCCGAATACCGGCGGCATAAGGCAGGTTCCCACATAAGCAAACGCCATCTGGACACCGATCATGGCCTGGGATTTATCCGCCCCAAAGTACCCCGGGGTAGAATGAATAATAGACGGATAAATGGGCGCACAGCCAAGGCCGATAAAAATCAGTCCCAAAAGCGCGCTTCCATTTCCAAACGGAAGCAAAAGCAAGATAATTCCAAACAGAATAATCCCCTGCCCCAGCCGTATCATCTGTCTGTCATTCAATTTCAGCGTCAGGAACCCGGACAGCCCTCGTCCCACTGTAATTCCGATAAAAAACAGACTGGCAAAATTCGCGGCAGTTTCCGAAGGAAGCCCTTTATGCAGTACCAGATAACTGCTGGCCCAAAGGCCGGTTGTCTGCTCCAGGGCACAATAACAGAAAAAAGTAATCATAATTTCTTTGGCTCCGGGAATCCGTATGATCTGAGGCAGTGTCAGAACTTCTCCTTGTACCGTCCTCTCTTCCGCCTTATCTTCTCCTCCGGCAGCGGACTTTGTCCAAAGAGGAAGACTAAAAAACAAAACAGCAGTTAAAATCAGCTGGAGAAACGAAATATAGCGGTAACCCATATTCCATCCCTGTCCGTGAAACAACGCAAATCCCATAATGTAAGGGCCGACAGACGCACCTACTCCCCACATACAATGAAGCCAGCTCATATGACGGCTGGCATAATGAAGCGCCACATAGTTATTCAACGAAGCATCCACACAGCCCGCCCCCAAACCATAAGGAACAGCCCAAAAACACAGCTCCGCAAAAGAATGACTGATAGAAAATCCAAACAATGCCGCTGCAGTCAGTAATACACTGAAAGCCGTTACTTTCCCTGTTCCCATCTTCCTGGTAAGGCGGTCACACTGCAGACTGGATACGATCGTCCCTGCTGCAATGATCATGGAAACAATTCCTGCATAAGAAACCGGAACCGAAAATTCCGGATACATACTGGGCCACGCGGAACCCAAAAGGGAATCCGGCAGCCCCAGACTGATAAATGCCAGATAAATAATCGCTAACAATAATTGAAACATTGTTTTCCTCCTGTCTGCTCCGGACTGCTTTGGATGTCCCCGCTCCGGCAGCCCGTCATACTTTCCGTCTCATAATATTAGCGACTTTTTCCTGTTGAAACAACCCAATTTTGGACATATAATATAAAAAAACCGACAATTGCAACAATAACGGATTTTGTAATACAAACCTGGAAAAGGAGGAACTTTTATGGCGCTTCACGAATGCGGGCTGAATCTGAACCGGGGATTAAAAGAACTCCAGATGCATGGCACCTTAGATTTCCCCTGTGCCGGTTATGCCGCTTTCTATACCGACAATCCAGAAGATACGATACCATGGCACTGGCATGAGGAAATGGAATTAGTCTATGCAGCAGAAGGAAGTATGGAAGTGCGAATCCCTTCCTCTTCTTTTTGTGTCAGGAAGGGGGACCTTTTTGCTATCAATTCCAACACCCTGCACTTTGCATCTTCCCTCGAAGGCTGTCTGCTTCACTCCCTTGTTTTTTCTCCCTCTCTTGTGACCGGAACAGACAACTCTGTCTTTGCAAAAAAGTATGTGCACCCCCTCCTTTCCTGCCCGTCCTTCTCCGGCTTTTTATTCCCATCGTCAAAGTACCCGGAAATCATCCGGGATTTCTGCGCTGCCTTTGAGGTCATGAAAAAAGAACCGCCTGGATTTGAATTTATTGTGCGGGAAAAGCTATCTTGCATCTGCTTTTTCCTCTCCCAAAAATTCAAAGAAGAGATGGTCATTTCTTCTTCCACTTCAGGTCAAAATGATCTGCGTATCAAAAAAATGCTGGAATATATCCATCAAAATTATTCCAGCGAAATTACTTTACCGGAAATCGCCAGGACTGCTGATATCGGAGAGCGGGAATGTCTGCGCTGTTTTCAAAAAACAATCCAGACCTCCCCTATTCAATATCTGTTGAAATACCGGAGCATGCAGGCTGCAGATCTTCTCCTTCGGGAACCCGAAAGAAGTATTTCTGATATATCTGTTTCCTGCGGTTTTGACAGTCCGAGCAACTTCGCCAAAGTATTCCGCCGTTTCTATCACTGCACACCTCGGGAGTATAGAAAAATGCCTGCAATCTGACCGGAATCATCCGGCCGGATTACAGGCATAAAAAGAAGGGTCTGTTATTTCCATACTGTCTGAAAAACACGATAAAAATTTTTATAGGCAATGGCATCTAACTGTTCCTGATTATATCCTCTCTTTTGCAGCACTTCCAGAAGATTTCCCGCTTCCGCTTCATTGGAAATCCCTTTTCCACTGGGAGAGTCCAAATTGGAACTGAAAGAGCCAAGCGCCTCTTCTTCCAGATAATCGTCAAAATCAAATCCCAGACCGATATGCTCAATACCGATCAACTCTGCAATATACTCTACATGATCTGCAAGGCGCTCTACCGTTTGCTTCTCGCGATTTTCATCTATAAATTCCCGAAGACTGTTTATTCCCGTCAGCCCTCCTGTTCTCGCAATTTCTTTCAGCATATCATCTGACAGATTTCTCATGGCAGGACACACAGATCTGGCATTGGAATGAGATGCGATCACCGGTCCCTGGGCCAGATTCATGATATCCCAGAATCCCTTGTCATTGATATGAGAGACATCCATCACCATCCCAAGTTCCTGGATTCTTCTTACCGCCTTTTCTCCAGCTTCTGTCAATCCTCGCCTTGGATCCCCCGGCCATCCGCTTGCAAGGGCATTCTCTTCATTCCATGTAAGCATGGCATGCCTTACGCCAACCTCGTCATAAAAGTAATTGATCAGGTCTATATCTTCGCCGATCTGACTTAGCCCTTCCATTCCTGTCACTGCATTGATTTTTCCTGCTGCTGTTCCTGCTGCAAGGTCTGAAAATTTTTTCACCGGATTTAAAATATCTGACGCATCTTGAAGTTCGCACTGGATACTTTCTACAATCTCTTTTGAACGTTTGACAGGATCTGCATCATACGGCGGATCGAGCCAGATAACGAATATCCCTCCGTTCACACCGCCTTTTTGGAATTTCTCCAGATGATACTTACGGAAAATATCTCTCTCTTTGTTTTTGATCCTTTTGTTGGTGACATCTGTCCATATGTCTCCATGACCGTCAAAAATCATACCTTTTCCTCCTTATGCCTGCTCTCCGGCCGCATCGAAATCATCCCTTACTTTCTCTTCACGGAACATGACATATAACGGTCTGTAGTATGTCAGTGCAGGAGCAGGATACAACGTAACATTATCGGACATAAGATATTCTTTCACGCCCTGATCCAGCACTCCGAAATCAACTTCACCGTCATAAATTCCCTTAAGGACTGCCGCTGCATCCGGAAATTCCACTTTGCATGAAGCCGATAAGCTGTCGATCTCAGGACCATTTGCAAAATCTGCGATCACTCCCAGACGGTAGTTCTCCAGTTCCGAATAATTTTGAATGTCCTTTAATGTTTCATCAGCAGTCACCACTTCTGTTACAGCATCCCGAAGCTTCTTTGATAAATAAAATTTTTCCAGACGTTCCGGCGAATCCTGCGCCTGAAACAGAACATCCTGCTGGCCGCTTTCAAATTCAGGATAAATCTGATTCCAGGGTGCAATACAAACTTCCGTTTCATAGCCCGCTTTGTGAAGCCTTCCGGCAACAAGTTCATAATCTCTTCCTTTTACACATCCGTCCTTGTCAATATACTGATAAGGTGGAAAAGGATCTGCACATATTTTTAATTTTCTCATATTGCCTTCTCCTTTTCATTTCTAATTTTAATGGCAGATGCGGTATCACATCTGCCATTTTATACAGCCAATCAACAGCTGCAGTGCCCAAAGCCAGTGGGGGCTTATGAGCTTTGGGCGCTGCATATACCCTGCTATTTCCCTAACTTTTTCGCTAACTCTGCCAGTTCAGGTTCAATAAATTTGCCATCTTCCAGAATCTTCTTGTCATCCAGATAAATTGTACAGTTCAGACAGATTCCGTCGATATGGCTCTTTGCTTCACGGGGAGCTCCTCCGGAATAACAGGATCCCTGATGTCCGAATCCCCATTCTGTACTGCCCCATACACGTTCGTCCTCTGTCGTGCATCCTTCCAGTTTTGCATTTGGATTTACTCCGTAACATACATGTGCAGCTATGTACATATTCGGATCGTCCAGTTTCTTATAATAAGCGCGGAGAATATCTGCCTGCTCGCCGCCTTTGATTTCCTGGATCCTTCCCTCTTTTACGATATAGGATACCGGCTCTGTAAGGTGGCCAAGCTCTGCATCGCCTCCTCCGGAAATTGTTCCGTCAAATGCGATCACTCCTTCGATCGTCTCTTCCTTCGGAGCCCATCCGATCTGTCCGATGAGGAAATGTCCTCCTGCAAAACTGTAATCGCATTCATTTCCGATCGGGCGGTTCGGATCATTTTCAAACGTTACATCCGTGCCTGCCGCATTGGTAATCCTCATACGTTTTGTCGCTCTTGTCATTTCAGTTAATCTGTTCTGGAATGCCTGCTGTGCCTCAAGATCCACTTCTCCGATACAACGTACAATTCTCTCAATGCTAAGTCCGCCAAGCATAACCTGTCTTGTTCTTCCATTATTTACTGCCTTATCCCAGATTGGAGAATACAGAAGCCACTGATCATTCATTTCTACCCAGACATCTGTCTTATCCACACAGGCAATCAAGGGATCCGGAAGATAAGGCATTGTCAATGCTCCATATCCCTTCGGGGTGGAATGCCAGGCAACCATTGTTTTTGCTCCCAGCACTTCAGCAGCCTTTGCCATTTCTTCTACTACCCGAAAATCCGGTTTGGAATCTGCTGTAATCAGTACGCTTTCCCCTTTCTTTACCTGAATCAGATCATGCATCAATTTGTAACATGCATTTGCCAGTTCCAGTTCCATATAACTTGCCATAGTATTGTCCTCCTTATATATAAAATTTTATTTTTTACATTTTGTTTTTATTTTTAATTTCCAATACTATTCTCTAATCTCTTCTTCTTCGATCTCTTCCCCTATGATTCCCTGTCCGCTCTTACTGAATATTTTCATAAGGATCAGGTAAGCCACTACACTGACTACAAGAGAGTTGATAGAAGCAATTCCTGCATTTACGGTAAATCCGACTATCATACCTATGATCATTCCTGCAAAAGCCCAAATATTTACTTTGCAGTACTTTGTTCCCGGCCCATACTCATAATGGCGATGCCGGATCAGATAGTAATCACATATGATAACTCCGGCAACAGGCGGAAGCGCTACTCCCAGGACATTCAGCCATGTTGAAAAGTAATCCGCCAGCCCCAGGGTACCGGTAAGTGTTGCCAGAAGACCTGTCGCAATAACAATCTTCTTCTTTGGGAATGGCAGACAGTTGGATAATCCAAGACTTGCTGTATAAAGGTTATTATCATTTGTCGTCCACTGTGCCAGGATCAGAATCAGAAGAGCTGCTACGCCAAGTCCCATTGCCAGGAACGCAACCGGGAGATCACTTTCTCCTGTTGTTGCTGTAATCAGATATCCTGACATAATAATAAATGTATTGGCAATCAGATATCCGAAAATAGTACCGCCCCAGGAGGCTTTCCAGTCTTTGGCATAACGGGTAATATCCGACTGTGCCGCTGCTCCTCCTGCAAAGGATCCTACAATAGTAACAATTGCCGTTCCTATCGTCATTGGTTCTGTAGGAACTACATTCTGTACAGCTGCCCAGCCGCCTGCTCCTTTGATCGCCAATCCGACACCGACTACAGAAAGAATGAAAATCAATGGAACAGCTATATAACTTAAAATATTTAATCCTTTATATCCGAAATAAGCGGTCAGCATCATCAAAATACCGCCCCAGGCTGCTGCTACATATTGAGATGTAATGAATCCTCCTTCCGGGAAAAGAGCTGACATTGTAGATCCAAAGAACCCTACCTGCACAGCATACCATCCTGCCATAACAACTGCTAATAAGATACCGATCACTTTGGATCCTTCTCTTCCGAAACTGTGGCGGGCCAGAATAGAAGATGACACTCCTTCTCTTGCACCTGCTGCCCCGATCAATCCTCCATAAACACTCAAAATAATATTTCCTACTAAAGTCGCAATGATCGCATCCCGAAAATTCATCCCAAATGCAATGGCTGAACCGGTATATAATCCGGACATACAGATACAAAATCCGGCACAGACAAACGCCACACTCCAAAAGCCTTTCTGTTCGGCTTCCGGCACTCGCTGCGTCGCATTATCATTTGACGAATGTACTGTTTTCTTTTCTGATACGTTGTTCACACTACCCATCTTCATTCCTCCTTACGTTGACTTTCCTTGTTAGTATACGCTGATGCCAGCACCGGTACTCTCTTTTGTTTATATCTTAACAAAACCGTCCGCCCTTTGTCTCCGTGTAGCCATACACAAAAAAAAGGGCTGCTGTGTGCAGTCGCACACAACAACCCAATATCCATTTCTATTTTCCCTTCAAAATATCAAAAACGATCAGGAAATTTAAAAGGTGAGGCATCTCAAAAGGTGAGTAGCCCAATAATTCTATAATTTTATTCCTTCGCTGCAGAACTGTATTTTTGTGGACATACATCTGCGAAGCAGCTGTGTGAGTATTTCCATTATTTTCCAAAAGAATACGCAGTGTGTCAACCAGCTCCGTCCCATGTTCCTCATCATAGGACGCCACCGGGCCGATAAAACGCTGACATACCTCGTATGTCTCATCCTGAGCGCCCATTTTTCGCAGCTTCTGAAAGAAATAGACGGCATCATAAAAAATGACCTTATTCTCACCGTAATGCTCTCTTCCGATGACAGCAGCTTCAAAAGCCTGAAAATAAGCATCCGGCATTTTCGTCACCTCTGTGAATGAATTGCTGACACCAACGGAAACCGACAGATTTGGCTTCCCCTGGAAAAGCCCCAGGAGCCTTCCGCAGAATTTTTTCATATCAATCTTGCTGTCCCGGTTATCCATAAACAGAATAATTGTATCGCTCCGAAGGGCGAGCCAGTTATCTGTATTATAAGATTTCATGAACTCTTCAATTTTGCCCAGCAGAACCCGTTTCACATAGTCCTGTATTTCCTGCTGTACTTTAGGGCTTGTCATCTGTTGGATAGAATTAATATTGATCAAAACAATACAATTCTTGTCCAAAATGGTAAGCCCCAACTCATATCCCCGTTCCACCGCTCTTTCATTGGAAGGGAAATTCCATACAAGAAGGTCCGCCGCATATTCCTGCACTGCCTTTTCTCTTAAATCTGCCATCCTGTTCTTTCGTCTGAGAATAAGAGATCCCGATACCACCAAAGGATGGATCAGCTTTTCCTCCATTTCTTCAGAAAAGGTTTCATCATAATCTGTAATAAAAAGCCCGAACAAATTTTTCTGGGAACGGATCAGAACGATCAGACATTCCTTTCCTTCTATAGACTGCACTGTATAGCCTTTTTTACTGCATGCATAAAGAACATGATTGAAGTTGTATTTCAGGTACTCTTCTTCTTTTCGGATATCAGCATCATCCCTGTCGGAAAAAATAATTTTTCCATAGGTATCATAATAGGAAATGCGTTTTTCCAGGCGTTGATTCATTTGCTGGAAGACCACATTCATATTCTCCTCATTAATGATAAGGTTAAGAAAATCATTTCTGATTCCTGTCTCATTGTTTGGCTCAAGTGCAGGTGCATTCTCCTTATAGAGAAGATTCTGGATCGGATTCATGATCTCGATATAGGACACATCCTGCCGCGCCTGAATGAGAGGGAACCCCGCCTCATTACACAGATCGATAATTTCCTGATCTATCTGCTGGACCCATGTCCCCACATAACAGAGCACCAGTCCACAGCCCCCGTAATCGATCAAAGTCTGAATTACAACTTTCTGCTGTTCTACGTTGTCACAAATGGCATAAAATGCGGTAATGTAAAGCTGCTTTTTCAAAACCCAGTGTGAAATATTCCTGTCTGCTATTTCCAGAACACTTACACTCTCAATGGGAATATCCAATCCCTCTTCTCCCGCAACGACAGTTGCCCCGAATAAACCGCCGAATTTCAGGGCTTCTCTGATCGTCAGAGACATATTGACCTCCTCCTGTTCTTATCTAATCTGTCTCACTTAATCTAGCTACCCCTTTATTATAATCAGTATTTTCGAAGGTCACAAGTTAAGAAATGGCATAGAAATATCTTCCATGCCATTCTCTGTAAATTCCTTTTTTACTTTGTCTCCGCTCCAGAGACTTTTATTAATATTAGTAAAGATTTTTCACCGCCGGATAAATCTCTCTGAAACGCCGGTACTGACGTTCATATTTTTCTACTAATTCGGGTTCCGGCTCCACGGTCCGTACCACCTTTACAATCTTTTCTACCGCCGCTTCTACAGTGGGATATTCTCCGCATCCTACTGCAGCCAGCATAGCGCCGCCAAGCGCCGGTCCTTCTTCACTTTCTGTCTCGTCTACTTTCACATTCATGACATTAGCGATGATCTTCTTCCACAAGGAGCTTCTGGCTCCTCCTCCGCATATTTTCGTCCGGCTGACTGTAATGCCTAAGTTTCTTGCTGCTTCAAGAGAATCTCTCAAACCGAAAGCAACTCCTTCCAGAACAGCCTGGGTCATATCCTGCCGTGTAGTATCCATGGACATTCCGATAAACAAAGCTCTTGCCTTCGGATCATTATGAGGGGATCTTTCTCCCATCAGATAGGGAAGATAAAATACGGAGTTTTCTCCAAGATGCTCAATCTTGCTCTGTTCTGCTTCATAATCTTTTGTATTTAAGATTTCATCCATCCACCATTTATTGCAGGATGCCGCGCTCAGCATACATCCCATCAAATGATAGTAGCCGTCTGCATGTGCAAAGGAATGGATGCTGTTATATTGATCAACTCCGAAATTTTTACTTGATATGAAAACAGTCCCTGATGTTCCAAGGGAAATATTACAGCGTCCCTCTCCTACCGTTCCTGTTCCCACTGCTGCTGCCGCATTATCCCCGGCACCTGCCACAACTTTGACCTTCTCGGTCAGTCCGGCTTTTTCCGCCATTTGAGGGCGGAGCGTGCCTGCTACTTCATAGCTCTCGCAAAGCTTCGGAAGCATTTGTTCTGTGATTTGGCATATCTCGATCATCTCCTGGGACCAGCGCCGGTTTTTTACATCCATGAGCAGCATTCCTGATGCATCCGACATATCTGTACAGAACATTCCTGTCAGTTTATAGACCACATAATCTTTCGGCAGCATGATCTTAGCTATACGTTTGAAATTTTCCGGCTCATTCTTTTTCATCCAAAGTATTTTTGGGGCTGTAAAGCCGGCAAATGCAATGTTTGCCGTATATTCTGAGAGTTTCTTTTTTCCCACTTCTTCATTGAGATAGCGGGTCTCCTCTTCCGATCTTCCATCATTCCACAGTATGGCGGGGCGTATCGGACGATCCTGGTCATCCAACGTAACCAGTCCATGCATCTGCCCTCCCACACCTATTCCTGCAATCTGCTGCGAATCGTATCCCCTGGTAAGTTCCTGCAGCCCTTCCAGTGTCTTCTCCAGCCAGTCCTCCGGATTTTGTTCTGACCATCCCGGATGCGGCAAGAACAATGGATATTCTTTTGACACAATATTTCTTATAGTTCCATCCGCCTCCATTAAGAGGAGCTTCACTGCAGATGTTCCTAAATCCACGCCCACATACAACATAATTTTTCTCCTAAATTTTAATAACTGCTTTTACAAGATCTGTCTTATTGTTGACAGCCTCATCAAAGGCCTCCTGTATATTGTCCAGCTCAAATCTGTGTGTAACGATTTTCTTCACATCAATCGCGCCGCTTGCCACTGCTGCGATTGCTTTCGGATAAATATTGCGGTAACGGAATACACTCTTGATCTGTGCTTCCTTATCCATGATCTGTGCAAAATTGAAAGAAATCTCTTCCTGTGAAGAAATACCTACGAGAGTGATGGTACCACCTCTTCTTACAATAAACGGTGTCTGCGCGATGGTTACCGGAGAACCTGCTGTCTCAAATACCACATCTGCTCCTCTGCCATTTGTAAGTTTTTCTATCTCTTTTAAGACGTCTCCATTTCCGCCGTTCACTACATAGTCTGCACCAAGCTCTTTTGCCTTTTCAAGCCGGGCATTTACAACATCAGATACGATAACAGTTCCTGCTCCGTGAGCCTTGCATGCAAGGAGAGTCACAAGTCCGATGCACCCTGCTCCAAGGATAACTACCGTATCTCCTGTCTGTACCTCACCCTGGTTTGCTGCATAAAATCCAACGGAAAGAGGCTCGATCAGCGCGCCTTCTTCTGTGCTCATATTATCCGGAAGCTTAAAGCACATATCTTCCGGGAAAGCGATATACTCTTCATAACATCCCTGTACAGGAGGTGTTGCAAGGAATACTACATCCGGGCAGAGATTATAGTGCCCGGTTTTGCAAAATTCACATTTTCCGCATGTGATTCCCGGTTCCAGAGCAACTTTATCTCCTTCTTTCAGGCTCTTGACATTTGCTCCTACTTTTTCTACAATTCCTGCACATTCATGTCCAAGCATAAAATCTTTTTCCAGATCCACTTTGTAAGCGCCGCAGCTGCCGCTGTGGAAATAGTGTACGTCTGATCCGCATATTCCCACATACTCCAAATGGACAAGAACTTCGTTGTCTCCGATTTCAGGAACCGGTATCTCTTTCATTACCATTTTGTCGATGCCTCTCATGTAGGCCGCTTTCTGCATCTTCATACTCATTCTCCCTTCGTTCTTTTATAAAATATGCCTGACAAGCCGAGACTTGTCAGGCAACCATTACACATTTTATACGCCTGCTAAAGTCAGGACTTCTTTTCTGTTTTATGACAAAGTTCCGTCTTCTGAAATCTCGCCGTTGTCAATGTAGATCTGGATATATTCTTCTACATTATCTGCATTGATCTCCGGAGCGTCAACGTAATCGTTTACCTCTGTCACTTCCATTTCTCCTGTTACAACCTTATGAGCATAATCCATGTTCATTTCTGCCAGTTCTGCTGCATTCTGGAGTGCTGTGGATGTAAGAAGGCCTTCCTGGATCAGAAGACATCCCTGTGCAGTTCCGTCTACTCCATATGCGAAGAAACTTGTTGTTCCATCTGCATTTACATAGTCTGTATCTTTTCTGATTGCTTCGATAGCGCCGGCTGCCATATTATCATTCATAGAAATGATCGCATCAATATGTGTTCCGGACTGTACCCATGATTCCATGAGTGCCAGTGCTTCATCACTATTCCAGTTTGCATAGTCTTCATAAAGAATTGTTACATCTGGTCTTTCTTTGAAGAAGTATGTATCCCATGCTTCTCTTCTCTTTTCTGCATGGTAGTTTCCGGATGGTCCTCTAAGTACGACTACATTTGCATTCTCCGGTACTTCTTCTACTGCTCTTTCTGCACTTACTTTTGCCTGCTCGATCGGATCAGCGTCTACTGTTCCTGTTCCTTCCATTACGGAATCGTCATCGCTTCCGTCAAGGTCACTCTGATGTGTTGTCGGGTTTGTTGTAATAACCGGGATGCCTGCATCTACCAGCTGTTTTACATACGGAGCCTGTGCTGCATTGTTGTTGGACTGAACAATAACAAGATCATATTCCTGTGTGATACAGTCTTCAAGAAGACCGTTCTCTGTATTGTCATCTCCCTCACCGCTGACACAAGTCAATTCAATATCATCATACTGTTCAGCTGCTGCCTGCATCTCTGTTGTCATCCATGCAGCAAATGTATCGGCGCTTGCCCTTGCTACAAAACATACTCTGTACTTGTCCCCACTGCCCTCGCCGGAATCAGAAGATCCGCTGTCGCTGGAGCTGCTGCATGCTCCAAGAGTTACTACCATGGCTGCGCTCAATAATACTGCACTGATTTTTTTCCATTTCATAATAATTCCTCCTCTTTGTTATTGATTGGTGATTTTAAAATAAAATGTGTAATGTATAATACGTTATTTTGAGGTTTCTTTCTTCTCTTCTTTTACAACGATTACCTTTTGCGTCTTTTTCGATTTGCTCATTACGTCGAAAGCTACTGCCAGAACAATGATAGCTCCCTGTACGATCTGCTGGATGTAGGAGTTGACACCCATCAGGTTCATAACGTTTTCCAGGAATCCGATGATGAATGCACCGGCGATAGTTCCGCTGACTGTTCCGATTCCTCCTGTAAATGAAGTTCCGCCGACGATCGCTGCTGTAAGTCCTGTCATTTCATAACCTACTGCTCCGTTTGGAAGTCCGGCATTATTTCTTGCCATGAAGATCATTCCTGCCAGACCTACCAGAAGTCCGTTTATGATATAGGACTTATAAATGCTTCTCTTGGAATTGATTCCGCTGGCCTCTGCAGCGCTTCTGTTTCCTCCGATCGCATAGATCCCGCGTCCGTAACGGGTCTGGTTTACTACATACCAGATAACCACCGTTATGACAATAACGAGGATGACAGGTACAGGTATCGGTCCTACCATTCCCTGTCCGATCTCTACAAAATCTCCAAGCTGGAGGATATTCTGTCCGTTCGTATAATAGAGGGCAATACCTCTGGCAGCCTGCTGCATTCCCAATGTTGCGATAAATGCAGGCACGTTGCAGTTTGCTACGAAAAATGCATTTACAATATTACAGGATACCGCTACCACCAGGGCAACCAGCACAGCTGCTGTCATGGACTGTGTCTGCTGATAAGTAGATACAGATAACACTCCTGCAAGAGCAAGAACAGAACCTACTGACAGATCCAGAAAACCACTGATGATCAGAAGCATTTCTCCGTAAGCAATCAAAATACCTACACTTAACTGCCTCGACACATTGATCAGGTTATTGCTGTTCAGGAAGTATGGGCTGAGCATACTACAGACAATGAACAGGGCAACCAGTACAATGTAAATACTGAATTTTTGTGAATAATGTGAAACTTTTGTTTTCATTTCCTTCTTCCTCTCCTTTCTCTCATTCGCCCAGACCTGCCGCATACTTCATGATCGTTTCCTGTGAAAATTCATTTCTTTCCACACATCCCGTAATCCGGCCCTGGCACATGATATAGATGCGGTCACACATTCCAAGAAGTTCCGGAAGTTCTGAAGATACCATGACAACTGCTCTTTGCTCTTTCACGATATCTGTCATGAGCTTATATATTTCAAATTTGGCGCCTACGTCAATTCCGCGGGTAGGCTCATCCAGTATCATTACTTCCGGATCACAGAGCATCCATCTTGTAAGGAGAACCTTCTGCTGATTACCACCGGACAGCTTGGATATTTCCGTGCTCATCGAAGGAGTTTTTACGTTCATCTTCTCAAACATTTCCGTGACAGCTTCCCGCTCCTTTTTCTTGTGGGCAAATCCGCTGAAAAAGAAATTTTTCAGGGAAGCCAAACTTGCATTTTCAAGCACGCTTCTTGGCGGAATGATTCCGTCCTCCCGCCGGTTTTCGGAAAGCATGATCAGTTTCTTCCCGATTGCGTCCTGAGGTGATTTTATCTTCACTTCTTCGCCGTCAATCTTTATCGTACCGGAATCATGGGGATCCAGACCAAATATGGCCCTCATAGTCTCTGTACGTCCGGCGCCTACAAGTCCGGCAAATCCCACGATCTCTCCTTTTTTAACATGAAAACTGATATCCTCGAAAAGTCCGTCCTTCGTCAGGTGCTCTACCTCCAGCACCATCGATCCCACAGGAATATCTTCTTTTGGATAGACATTCTCGATCTTACGTCCTACCATCCGGGCGATCACGGTATCCATATCGATATCATCTGCCCGGTCTGTTGATACTACGCTTCCGTCTCTTAAAACTGTGATATCATCTGCGATCTGGAACACCTCATCCATCTTATGAGAAATATAGATGATGGCTACTCCCTTCTTTTTCAGTTCTGCAATTTTTTCAAAAAGCAGCCCGACCTCCCTCTCTGTAATGGATGATGTAGGCTCATCCATGATAATGATCTGGGCGTTATTGGTGATCGCCTTAATGATCTCAAGCATCTGGATATCCGATACCGTCAGCGTTTTCAGCTTCTGGTCCGGGGCATAGGAAAGACCCTCGTCTGCCAAAAACTGCTTTGCCTCTCTTCGAACCTTTTTCCAGTCCACCTTTCCATACTTTGTGACCGGAAGCCTGCCAAGAAACAGATTTTCTTCTACCGATAATTCAGAAACATAATTCAGCTCCTGGGCGATCATCGAAATCCCCATTTCCATTGCCTGAATAGGACTTCTGATCACTACAGGCTCTTCATCTATGTATATCTGTCCCTTATCGGCTTTGTAAAGTCCCATAATGATCTTCATCAATGTAGATTTCCCTGCACCATTTTCTCCGCAAAGTGCATGAACCGTTCCCTTTCGGACAGAAAAATCTATATTACTGAGCGCCTTTACACCGGGAAAAGATTTTTCAATTCCGGATACCCGCATTTTAATGTCGCTCATCTGTATTTTCCTCCCTTCTTCCTTTTTTCTTTACCTCTTAAATACATGATAGTTTTTGGCTTATATTTTGTCAATTACTTTATTTATCTTCTCTCTATTATATAACTAAACAGCTCATTTTTTGTGCATTTTGTATATTTATTTGTTAAATTTTTATCTTTTTTATAAAAATAATTACTAACTTAAATAAAACACTTAATTTATTCAAGCCTGAAATTTCTAATTTCATTGACTATCAGGCCGTATTACCGTATATTTAAGATATATTGGAAACTAAAATATATCAGGAGTAAGAGACACGTACTTTTAATCATATTAATTAAAATGGAACGGGAGACTTTTATGACAGGTGAAAGGTTTAAAACAAGAGATTTTGGAAATGTATTTCGGCTCATTTATTCCGAAAAACAGTGTACACGTCAGCAGATTTCTGCAAAACTCGGGATTAGCCTGCCTACAGTTACACATAATCTGAATTTACTCGAAGAAAGCGGCTTAATCTATAACGCTGGCGCACAGCAGGCAACCGGCGGCCGAAAGGCCCATATGTTCCAGTGCATTGCCAACGCCCGCCTTGCTTTGGGTATTGATATTACAAGGCATCACTTGTCCCTTGTTTTGATCAATATGAACCTGGATATTCTCTGCAAAAAGAGATTTCGCTGTACATTTGAAGACTCTCACGCATATTTTGAAAATCTGCGAAATGAGATCGAGCAGCTTCTGTCAGAGAGTCAGACAGATCCCGGAAAACTTTTGGGGATCGGCATATCTATGCCTGTTATCATCAACAGAGATCAGAAATCTATTTCTTATGCAACAGTCATCAATCTATCAGGCAACATATATGAACGCATGGCTTCCCACATTCCTTATCCTTTCCTGCTATTCAATGACGCCAATTCCGCCGGACTTGCAGAAAGCTGGTTTTCCGATTCCAGCGAGACCATAACTTACCTTTTTCTCGGCAGTTCGGTGGGCGGAGCCTATATGACCGGAAGACAGATCCAAAACGGCGCCAATCGAAGAGCAGGAGAATTTGGCCATATGTGCATCGTTCCGGGCGGCGCACCTTGCTACTGCGGGCAGAAAGGATGTCTGGACGCTTACTGTTCCGCAAAGGTTCTGTCTGATTTTACAGACGAAAATCTCGGCGTTTTTTTTGAAGAATTGAAAAAAGGAGACAATCCGGGATACATCAAGATTTTCAACCAATATATGGATCATCTTGCCATCGCCGTCAAAAACCTCCGCATGTGTTATGACTCTGACATCGTATTGGGAGGATCTGTCGGACCATATATGGCTGATTATATAGAGGAGTTCAGAAAAAAAGTATCTTCTCTCAATCCCTTTGAGCAAAACGGAGATTATGTACGAGTCTGCCACTACCAGACAGAAGCTGCCGCCGTAGGAGCCGCCATATACTACATCAACGAATTTATCGAAGACTTATAATGCAGCATACTCAAAGCTTCCTTCTCTTGAAATCCCTCCAAAACTGCGCTATACTTGACTCATATATTTTGTTAAGGCTTTACTAATTAAGGAGTTAAGATGAACGACAAATTGAGAGAAGAATTTTTCTGCTCTATGGCATGTTTCAAAAAACTGGAATCACTTTTTTCTCTGGAATGCGAAATGCAGATCAATGAGATGGCGATCCTTCATGATATTTCCGGCGGATGCAGCTGCAGCGAAGAGTCCTGCACTAATTTGAATGTACCAAAAATGCAGGAACGTCTGCGCATCTCCAAACCCGCCGTTTCCTATATTCTCAATACTCTGGAGAAAAAGAACTATATTACCCGGACTATCGATCCAAAAGACAGGCGAAAAATCTCCATCAGCACAACTGCTGAAGGACAGGCTGCCGCACAGTACTCCATGGAGAAATGCGAAGAAGCCTGGGAAAAACTCCTTCTGGAATTTGGCGAAGATAATATGGAACAATTAGTTCAGCTTTTAAATCGTCTGAACGAACTTTTCTGTACATTTGAAAAACCGGAAAAATAAAGAAGCTGCCGCTTAAAATGCGTCAGCTTCTTTTCGCTATGACTGCTTTTTCTTTACAGGTATCCACACTTCATAGGTTGTCTTTTGCGGATCGGGATTAAAGTAAACCTCTATGTCCGGCCCTTCCGTAAACTCAAACCCGGAAGTGGGAAGCCACTCTGTTACAATACGTTTCTCTAATTCCTGAATGGATTTCCCCGTGCCGGCGCCGGGAAAAATTGCCCACATACTTTCCGGGATGATATATTCTTCCAAAGAATCATCAATATCCGCCGAAGACGAAACTGCTATATAGTATCTCCACTGCTCATCATCACTGCAGGCGCTTATGCCTAAGACTCCCTGAGGCTGCGCATCCATCAGTGAAATACTTTTTTGATCGTACCATCCTCAACGGCCCCATCCCACATCTGCGGCACTTCTAAAAAGTTCTGTTCGATTTCCCGGCTTAATGGATATGACTTCCCAACGATACGAAACGCCCCTTTTGTTTCTATGCGATAATTCATTTCTTCCACTCCTTTGACCATGATCTTGAATGTAATAGGAGGAAATGATTTTATTGCTGTCCCCTCATTCTTTACCGAGGACGGGGTGATCCCATGGACCGACTGAAACGCTCTGTTAAATGCAGTAGGCAATTTGTCCCAGTTTTTCGTATTCTATTTTGCCTGTGAGATTTTCTTCTATATAGCGAATCGCCTCATTTAACCGTTCAATCCAATCCATTTTTCATTTCTCCTTTTACAATTTCATTTTATCAGTCTGCAAAGGATCCGTCCTCGCTTTTCCTGCACGAAAAAGAGAGCCCTTATCCCGCCAGCTTCCGAGTATAATTTCTCATCATCACAACTGCATAAACTGCCGTAAACAGTTCTGTAATCGGCATTGCAAACCACAGGGTGTCTGCTCCGACCAAAGCCGGAAGAAGCAGAATCAAAATTCCGCTGATAACAAGTCCTCGTGATACTGATACCACAAATGCTGCCTGGGGCTTCATAACAGCCTGAAAATAATAGGTTGAAAAAATATTCAGTGGCAGCAGCAAAAATGAGATTCCGTAACTCCGTATAATAGAGGGCGCGATCTGCAGCACCGCCTCTGTAGGATCCATGAAAATGCGGATAAACTGATTGGGAATCAACATGCAGAGCGCTACCCAGACAATGCCGAAAAACGTGGTAGTTCCCAGGGCATATTTCAATGTCTCCCGAATCCTGCTTCCCTTTCCTGCCCCGAAATTCGCGGACAGAATCGGCTGGGATGCCTGTCCCACACTATAAGCACAGCACTGTACAAACGTACTGATATTGACGATCACGCCATAAACCGAAAGCGCGTTTGTTCCCAGATAAGCCATGATCTGACGGTTAAACAGGATCGTTAATATTCCCATTGCAATATCAATGAAAAAGGTAGCAAATCCGGTCACAATAACCTCGCGGAATTTCTTCATTATTCCGGAAGGCCGTACCAGACGCAATGTATTTTTCTTTGTAAAGAAATGGGACAGCATCGCCAATATAGAAATCACAGAGCCGATCGCCGTTGCAAGGCCGGCACCAAACGCTCCCATATCACATATAAACACAAAGAAATAATCTCCGAATATATTAAAAATTCCTCCTGCCAGCACTGCCCCGGTAGCCAGGCCCGGATTTTTATCATTTCTAAGATAGGCTGCCAGCATCTGTGTAAAGAGGAAGCAAGGCACAACAAATTTAATCGGTTTTACATATTGCAGCGCCAGCGGAAGCGTTTCTTCTCCTGCCCCGAAAAGCAGGAGCAGTTCCCGATCCAGGAAAATAATAGCCGCCCAGGCAGCCAGAGCCAGGATCACCGAACCGATCACCGAGATAGTAAAATATTCGTTAGACCGTCGGATCTCGCTTCCTTCTCTCCCTCTGATCGTACTGAAAAGAACAGATCCGCCGATCCCCATTAAAAGTCCCATGCTGTAAATAATATTCCAGACAGGAGCCACTACCGCCAGGGCCGCCGCACCTTCCGGGCCATGATACTGCCCCACCATGGCCATATCTACAATAGAATAAATAGAAGTAATCAAGGCGCTGCCAAACGCCGCTGCCAGATATTTAAAGTAAAGTGTCTTGATTTTTCCATTTAGGAAGTCCATTTCCAATCTCTCCTTTCACTAATAACGGAGCGTTTTATTTAATCAAAAAATTCGTTCCCGCTTAAATAAAAAAGCCGGATAAAGAGACAGGCGTTTCAGCCTGTGCCCTTATCCAGCTCGTCATTTCCAACGAATGATCTGCCCTCCGTGCACTTCATAATGATATGGACTTTTTTTGCTTTTGTCAAGAAAAATAACGGAAAATTTCAGAAAGTTTCTACCGCTGCACCGCCAGCCTGATTTCTTTTTCTTCTGCCTCTGCCAACAGTGTCTTGTCCGGGTCAAAACCCTCTTCCAGCATCTTATCCGCTACAAGGTTCTGCAACGTAGACTGCAGAGTCCGACGAAGAGGTCTTGCTCCATAGCGGGGATCATATCCTTTTTCTGCCAGCACATCCACCGCCGCCTCGGAGATATGAAGATGGATTCCCTGTCTTTCCATTCTTTCTGCAAATTTTTCTGCCATGTGTGCAGCGATCTTTTTCACGTCTTCCTCTTCAAGCTGCCTGAATACGATAATTTCATCCAGACGGTTCAGAAATTCCGGCTGGAATGTCCGTTTTACTTCATCCATGACCCGGCCTTCTATTTCATCGTTTTTCAGGCTGCTGCCCCGGCTGCGGTCTGTCACAAATCCAAGGGACGTTTTTCCTGTAATATCTCTTGCTCCCACATTTGATGTCATGACAATGATGGTATTTTTAAAGCTTACCAGTCTTCCCTGGGCATCTGTCATCCTTCCGTCATCCATGATCTGAAGCAGCGCATTCCAGACATCGGGATGCGCTTTTTCGATCTCATCAAAAAGAAGAATGCTGTAGGGATGTTTTCTCACCTGTTCTGTCAGCTGACCGCCCTCATCGTGACCTACATATCCCGGAGGTGAACCGATCAGTTTCGACACCGTATACTGCTCCATATATTCTGACATATCCAGACGGATCATGGCATTTTCATCCTGGAACAGCACTTCGGCAAGAGCCTTGCAAAGTTCTGTTTTTCCTACTCCGGTAGGTCCGAGGAAGAGGAAAGAACCGATGGGCCTTCCGGGATCTGCCACACCCGTCCGGCCGCGCCGGATCGCACGGGCCACTGCCTTTACCGCCTCATCCTGCCCTATCACTCTTTGGTGCAGGGATTCTTCCAATGTACGCAGTCTCTCCTTTTCTTTCATCGTCAACATTGTGACCGGGATTCCTGTCCACGCTGATACGACTGCTGCGATATCTTCTCCTGTGACAACTCTTCTTTGCTGTTCCTGCCACCGCCTTATCTCATCTTCCCGCTGTTTTTTCCATTCATTCTCCCTGTCTCTTAAGACAGCTGCCTTTTCATACTCCTGACGCTTTGCAGCTTCCTTTTTCTCCTTCTCCGCCCGGCTGATGGCATCTTCCAGCTCCTTAAGTCCGGCAGGTTCTGTCATACACCTGGTACGGATACGGGACGCCGCTTCATCCAGAAGATCTATCGCCTTGTCCGGCAGGAAACGGTCCTGAATATAGCGGCTCGATAGATGAACCGCTTCCTGAAGCGCTTCTTCTGTAATCGTCAGACCATGAAACTTCTCATACCGTTCCTTCAGTCCTCTCATGATCAGCAGAGCGTCTTCTTCTTTTGGCTCCTCCACCGAAACAGGCTGGAAACGCCGCTCCAGAGCAGCATCCTTCTCAATATGCTTCCGATATTCCTCACGGGTCGTCGCCCCTATAATGCGCAGGTTTCCTCTGGCAAGAACCGGCTTCAGCATATTGGCCGCATCCATGGCGTCACTGGTTCCGGCTCCCGCTCCCATGATCATGTGAAGCTCATCCAGGAAAAGGATAATGCTGTCATCTCTTTGCGCTTCTTCCAGAAACTTCTGCATACGCTCTTCAAAATCTCCCCGAAATCTGGTTCCTGATATCATTCCCACCAGATCCACAGAGACAATTTTCTTATTTTTCAAATGAACCGGAACATTGCCGGCGGCAATCCTCTGAGCAAGCCCTTCCACCACTGCCGTCTTGCCGACTCCGGGTTCCCCTGTCAAAACCGGATTATTCTTTGTCCGTCGCGACAGTACCTGAATGAGGCGATCCACCACATCCTCCCGGCCGATCACCGGATCATACTCATCCTGCGACGCTTTTTCCGTCATATTTTTCCCAAACTTCCAAAGCAGGGAATCTCCTTCTTCCTCTGTTTCTTCCATTTCTTCTTCCCAAAAAAGCTTCTGGTTCTGATTTTCCTCCAGGTCTTTTTTCAAGTCTTCCAAAGAAATATCAAAGGACGCAAGAAGCTGCGCGGCAGCGCTTTCTTTTGCCCCTGCAATTCCATAGAGAAGATCTTCCGGTTCTGTTTTCTCATGTCCGGCTTCTTTTGCCCGATCCTGTGCAAGTCCCAGAACCGTATCCGCCTCCCCCGACATCTGGATCGCACGGGCCCCGATTCCGGAAGCCGCGCCATTGTCGTAACGGCTGATATATTCCCCGATCAGATTTGCATCAAGTCCATATTTCCCCAAAATCTCTGTGATAAATCCCGTCTCCTTTGCAAGGCCCCATAGAAGGTGCTCACTTCCAAGGAAACGATGTCCTTTCTCTTTCGCACACCTTAAAGCTTTCTGAAAAACGTTCAGCATTTGGGGACTGTACAGTTCCAAATTAACCTTCATGGGCGCACACCTCCTTCTCCATCCGGGCAATATGATCCCGAAGCTGCGCCGCTTCCTCATATCTTTCCTGGGCCGCCGCTTCTTTCAGCTGAATTTTCAGGATCGAGAGCTGTCTCTTTTTCTTCAGTTCTGTATCAGCCTTCTCCGGAAATACTTTTTCCCCGAATTTTCTCGGCTCGGGCTGTCCCGGCCACCATCCGGAATAGTTCTGAAAGGCTTCTGTATATCCGGACGCCAGCGACTGCTGCCACATTTTCTGCAGGCAGCTTTCACAGACGGAAAACTGGTACTCTGTATTCATATGATCTACATAAAAGATTCTGTCCGCTTCATTTTTATGACAAAATTGACATTTCATATCAACTTTCACCTCTTTACATTTACAACAAACATTTAATAGTTAAGTTTTTAATAATATAGTTCATAACAATATGAAAGTCAATAATTCATCTTTGTTTTTATACTTTTTTAATACTTTTGGCAAATTCAGTATACAATTTCTCCTCCCCTTCCATCTTTGCGCGATTTACTCATGCGGTTACAAAAAAAGGCTTATATAATGCCATCATACGATAACGAGAGGAGTGATATCATGCGTACGATCTTAAAAGCAGAACATGTAACAAAAGTCTATAACAAAGGGCAAAAGCCCAGCCTCCACAATGTGTCTTTCGACGTCTTCAAGGGAGAGTTTATCGGGATCATGGGCGCGTCCGGCTCCGGAAAGACAACGCTCTTAAATGTCCTTTCCACGATTGATAAGCCGACAGACGGAGAAATATTCATCAACAACGTCAATCTGAAGTCCCTGAATGATCCAAAGGCAGCAGATTTTCGACGGGACAATCTGGGATTCATTTTTCAGGAATATTTCTTGCTGGACAGCCTGACTGTCTTTGAAAACATTGTAGTCCCCCTCGCTTTACAGAAAGTACCTCCGAAAAAGATCGAAAAAACGGTAAACAGCCTGGCGCAGCGTTTTGGAATCGCTTCACAACTGGACAAATACCCCGGCGAGTTATCCGGAGGACAGCGGCAGAGAACATCAGCCGCAAGGGCCATCATCAAAAATCCCAGTATTCTATTTGCAGATGAGCCTACGGGAGCATTGGATTCCAATTCCGCAACAGAGCTGTTAAATACTCTGCAGGAAGCCAACACGGATCTGCAGACGACTATCTTAATGGTGACACATGATCCTTACGCCGCAAGTTTTGCAAACCGCATTTTCATCTTCAAAGACGGAGGCATTGTGAAGGAACTGCAGAAAAGGGAAACTTCCAGGCAAGCCTTTTATGAACGGATCATCGAAGAAACCGCAAAACTGGACATCAACAGATAGGAGGAATGGACATGAATACGTTTTCTATAGCCGCAAAAAATCTTAAGAAGAACCTTTCTTTCTATTCTTTATATCTGGTGTCCGCTGCTTTTGTCATCACCGTATTTTTTGCCTTTACTTCTTTTTCCGTTAATACGGTAATGCTGGAAAAAATTTCTACAGACGGCAGGGTAGAAACCATGTGTCATACCATCTCTCTTTTCCTGATGGTATTTGTGGTTTTTTATATGGCTTATTCCAACCGATTCTTTTTGCGGCGCCGGACAAAGGAGCTGGGCATTTATGCTCTGTTGGGATATCGAAAAGTCGACATTTTACCCCTGCTGACTTTTGAAAATCTTTTGATCTGTTTTGGCGCATATATTTTAGGAATGGCAGCCGGCGGTCTCGTGCATAAAGGAATTGTCTGTTTCATCAATCATCTGCTCCATTTAGGAATTGATACTTCCCGGATTCCCTTTTGGAATTTTTCCGCCGTATCCAGAACAACGCTCTTTGTGTCTGCAGTCGTTTTGGTATCGAGCCTTTCTAACGCACGCTTCCTGTACAAAACAACATTGATGAATTTAGTACGTTTTGAAAAAAGCGCGGAAAAAAAGATGCGCCTCCGCAGATTTCCTGCACTTCTGGGATTTCTTATGATCACAGGCGGATATATCCTTGCCCTGGATATCCTTCGGGGAAACTGTTCTCTGTGGATCCGGGCAGGATTCTATCAGACAGGTCTTCTGACTATGTTCCTTGTAGTCTGCGGAACCGCATTATTTATTGCTTCTTTCCTTCCTTATATGATGGAACGGAGCAAAAAGCAAAAGCGGAGATTTTACACCGGCACAAACATCATCACAACACCGAATTTTATTTACCGGATCCGCTCCAATGCCAGGACATTGATCATGCTCACTTTGCTGTCCGCGGCCGTCCTGACAATCTCCAGCGTCATGGCACTGACGCTGTACTACCCGGCTGCCGCCATATCCCGCATTGCTCCGTCAGAAATTGAATTTAGAATAGAAAAGGACGGTCAGATAAAGGCTATAGAGCAGATACTGAAAAAATACGTTCCCGATACCCAGGATATTACTCTGACAAGAACAGATCTATACAACGTCACCTCTGATTCCGAAAATCTTCCGGCGGAATATTATTTAGGTTCTGCCCAAAACGGGGCGAATCAAAAAACGATTCTCAAAGAAGTCGGATTTGAATGCATTTCCTATTCTCAATATGCAGAATTACTGGAAGCCCAGGGGAAACAATCTGCACCGGATCAGCCTGGCGCCCCGTCAGATGATGAATGTATCTTAATAAAATATCTTCCGGATGAAGATAACCAAAGCGAAAAAGGGGACCAATATGTTTTACGGACAGGCAATCGAGAAAAAACAGTCACTGTAAAAGCAGTATCCCTGGATAATGCCATCTCTTTTGCAAACAGTATCGGAACACTCGTAATCAGCGACAGCCTGTATTCGGAAATAAGCCAAAACCAGACGCCGTCCGTAAGTATTGTAAGTTTAAACGGCAGGCCTCTGGAAGACAACGAGGCATTGTATCAGGCATTATCGGATTACCTGGAGGGCAGCCCCTATCTGCAGGGAAATTCTCACAGGGTCAACGAACTGATGCATCTGAACAGCTCCACTTTTCTTTTGATCGGTTTCCTTGTTATCCTTTTCTTTATTGCAGTTGGGAGCATTTTATATTTCAATAATCTCTCGGCCGTAATAGATTCCAGAGCAGACTATGAGATCCTGGGGAAAATGGGATACAGAACGAGTCAGATCAGACGGATCATCAGGAAACAGACATTAACCTTTTTCGGCATACCTTTTATTCTGGGGCTCTTAGACTGTATCTTTGCAACGATCGTTTACAAGATCGGACTGATGCAGAATATTTTAGGAAATTCTCCAAGCCAATACGTTCCTGTCATAATCGCAGTTTTGCTGACAGCTTTGATATACGGCATATATTACTTCCTTACTGTCCGATCATGTTACAAAGCATCCAAAATCTGCTATAATACATAACCAAAGAACCATAGGGGAGGGAAAATGATTGAAAAGCCCGGCTATTAAAATTTTACTGTTTATAAATCACATTTTCATCATCTTACTTTTAGGCGTCACAGCGGCCGACGCACCGCCTTTATCTGTTCAGAACGCTGTGCCTCTTCTGCTTGCCACATTACTGCTTGCCGACATCACTTATATTGCCTCCTGCAATGTGAAGGAAAACTCTGTTCTTTTTTTATTCTGCGGTCTATTGGCGACGGATAGCTGGTACCTGCTTTTTGATTCGGGGACGCAGCCGGCAGACAGTATATTCTTCCGGGTCCTTGGTCCCGTTATCATGTACCTTTCCCTTAAATTCTGCTTTTTGTTTTTATTTCAGGGATATAAATATAAGCTCAAAAAGATCACCGACATTTTGATGCTCCTTTTCTGTATCAGTGCTGCCGCCGGCGCTTTTCTTTCTGATACCATATACGCCTGGGCTTATGGGATTCAATTTACGGGAAGCATCCTTTGCTTTGTCATGATTCTTTTACATCATCGAAAAAGAGTGAGTTTCGTTTTGCGGAGCGAAAAACGCTCCATTCTTTTCTCACTCTTTATTACAGCGGCTGCTTTTGGAATCTACTATGTGATGACCAGAAATATCGAAAATCATATCGGAAATTTCGGCGTTTATATTGTGGTGCTGATCTTTTCACTGAGCGTTCACGGCATTATTCTGAAAGAGAAAAACAGCATTCCCTTATCCGCCGTATTCAGCCTGAAACAGCGGCTGCTCCTCGGCGCTGTCAGCATAAGCGTTTTATGTATGGTCTGCCTTGCATTTAACAGCTCCTTCACTTTGTTTCTTCTTCTTTTGAATTTGCTGCTGGCATTGATTTTCTTCTGCAATATTTTATTAGGGGAAAATTTGAAACACAAAAAGAACATTGCCGCCGAACCCGGCAGATATGCCCTGGCATTAAACAGATTAAAACAGGAAGAAAACCTGAAAGCAGAATTTGCAAATTTCCTCCACGATGAAGTGTTGCAGGATCTATTGTCCGTAAAAAATATGACCCCCAAAAGTTACCGTCCGGAAATCAAGGACATTATGATCGAGACTCTTGACAACTTAAACGTCCGCATCCGCAATCAAATGCAGGATTATCACCCGGTCATCCTGAAAACACTCACACTGAAAGAAAACTTAATAAGTCTCATCGAAAGTGTTTCCGCCGCATTTCCCCAGCGGAGTCTGAAAGTGTCCTTTGATTGCCCTGATACCCTGTTCATTGCAGAACCGTACGATCTATTGGTGTACAGACTGATAAAAGAACTTTTAACCAATATCTACAAGCATTCCGACGGAACTCACGCATGGATCACCGTTTCTTCGAAAAAAGATACCGTAAATCTCTGCGTCTGTGATAACGGGAGCAAGAATCCTCTGAATGAAAAATCCGAAACCAACCGCTCAATCTGGCACAAAGGAATTTTTTCCATAAAAGAGCAGATTTCGGATTTAAACGGAACTATGTCTATTTCCGACAATAGCCCTCATGGCGTCCGGATCGAGATTTCATTTTTGATGAAAGGAGATGTTTCTTATCAATATTTTGTTAGTTGACGATCATGCCCTTTTCGCCAAAAGTCTGGCGATCGCATTAGAAGAATATTCCGAAATCGAGCATTTCATCATCACACAGGAGACAGAATACCTGTCAGATCTTGTGCTCCGGGAACATATTGACATTGTCCTGATGGACATCAACCTGGGAAAATTAAGCGAAAACGACGGACTGACGCTGGCCCGGTGCTTATTAAAATCTATTCCGGATTTAAAGATCATCATACTTACCGGCTATGACCTTCCCGTTTACCGGCACGAAGCAAAAAAATCCGGAATATCCGGATTTCTCAACAAAAACATAAATCCTGATAAACTATTGGATTCTATCCTCGCAGTTTATCAGGGCCGCTCCTGCTTTCCGCCGTACGAAAACGAGCCGGTTATCGAAGAGCTGACCAGCACGGAAAAACAGATCCTGCAGTTAATTTCCTCCGGGAAAAAGCGCAGGGACATCGCAAAAGAACTCTATATCAGCGAACGGACACTTTCCAATCATTTACAGCACATTTATGAAAAACTGGGCGTGACTTCTTCCATCGAAGCAGTTGCTAAGGCGTTTCAAATGGGGTATATTGCGCCTTTGGGGTGAGGGGGAAATAAGCTATTGTCTCAACTCTGCCATTATCTGAATCTGTATTTTCCTTTTCCATGACCGGATACTGGCACAATGACTTTATGCTTTACCAGTTCCTTCAAAAGTTCTGATGCTCTGGAGGCCTTAATGTCAATTACCTTCATCACATCCGAACGTCCGAAGATCTCCTGACCAGGAAATGCCTCGCGAAGCTTTAAGATATGCCTTGCTGTTTTGGGGTGAAACAATCCTCCAATGTCCGGTTTCAATCCCCCAATGTCCGGTTTTGCAGTTTCAATGTCCGGTTTTTTTACTTTTTTGAAAGTACCACTGATATGCAATGTCCGATTATGAAGCGGATGATTTTCATCCAACAGAAGATTTCTTAAAAACACCTCCAGAAATTCTGTCGTCTCGTGTATACCATTTTTCAGATCATTATAGTTAGCTCGAACAAGGGCATTACGAAAGTACCACGCATTCTCTGCAAAAATATCATTTGTTACGTCAAAACCAAGCGTCTTCAAATATTTGATAAAGAACACTGCCGTAGTTCTGGTATTCCCCTCTTCGAACACATGAATCTGCCATAATTTTGAAATAAATACCGCAAAATGACGAATGATCTCATCCGTGGAAAGATTTTGATAAGAGAAGTTTCTTTCTTCTGAAAAATCATAATCCAGAGTCGCCCTCAGCTCTGTGGCACTGCCATAGAGTACAGTTGCTCCATCAAGCACCCACTCTTTCTTCGTGATATTGTAATCCCGGATACACCCTGCATGAGGATAGATGCCGTGAAACAGCTTCTTGTGAATAGAAAGATATTGATTTGGCGTGAAGCTGAACGCTTTCTCTGAAAGAAGCTCCGCAATTCTGACAGAGACCTTATCCGCCTCCTCTGTGCGATCTGCCGCATTGCGGGCAGGATTCTCTTCATAATAGTCATACAGAAGCGCATTTGCCTCTTCAAAGGATATCTCCCCCTCAATATTACGGACAGCTGTATGCACCAGATATTCAGATGTTTTCAGACCATCAACAGCCTGGAGACCAATGGCAGTATGCCATGCATACCCCTTATCCCGTTTATCCGGTTCTGACTCTCTGATATATTCTTTAAAAGGATCTTGGTTCACTCCATCTCACCTCCATTTTTGCCCAACAATATGAAAAAAGTATATCACCTGTTCTCCAAGGTCTATCCCCTTGGGTAAATCAATTCCCCATATCCATTCTGCGGAAACAGAAACACACAGTCTTTTTACCCAGAATCGGAAGAAGTCCTTGATTTACTGGGCCTTTCTCGTTAGCAGAGCGACCGTCTCAACAGTATTACCACTTTCCCACAAAAATAATTTTCATACAAGTTACATTTTATTAAAAGTTAAATTACCGCAAAGGCTTTAATCTATATGAGCATTCATTCTCCATTCCTTCATACTTATCAACAACTAATTTTGCATAATTTAGCGCCTCATTAGCACTCAAATTCATTTCTAAATATATACCTTCAGCTATCTTCTGTGGCACTCGCATATTTTCATCAGTATCGCTTATTATACGTTTGCTTCTCCCTTTAAAATCTTTATGCCGAATTAAACTTCGAAAAATTTGAGCATCATATTCATACATTTGCATACAAATATTTTTCAAAAAACTTCTCCATGAATCCACAGGAATTATTCCTCCGCATATTTCTACTTCACAAGGTGTCCTTCCAGTCACATCAACTTCATCCATTATATCAAATTCAGTTCTCATATCAGTATCCGTTTGATTCAAATTAATTACATCTGGGCATTGCCAAATAGAACATATTTCTTTTATAAGCCATTCACTTCTTTTATTTATTTCTGCCTCGCCCCATGTATCCACATTAGATATATGCTTACTGATGTATATATTAGATTCTTTATACACCTTCTTTTTTTCTTCAAAGCTGTCATTGGACATTTCGGAATTGTAACCTGTTAGTGTCAAATTTCCTATACAGTGAACATACTTTTCATATATTTCCGTAGCCTTTTTTCCAAGGTCTATTTTCCATTTTGCCGTAAGTGTTTGTGGCATAATATGTTCTATAGTTAATTCGTCAAAAGCGACCACTTCCTTCCCTTGTCTTCGTTCAACCTGCTCCAAAACATATTTAATATGAGGAAACTTGTAACTGTTACGTAATAACAGTTTATCCTTTAACAACTCATCATCTGGAAAAATCACTTTACCCTTTTTTCCCGCCAAAACTAATGCTACTTTTTCGCACAATTCTTTATCATCATATCTCTCAATATCTTTCGACATAGATGCAAACACTTTATTTAATGCATTTGTAGGCATTTCACATAGCAATCGTCTCATAACATATGATAAGATAACATCTAATGTCTTACACATCATTTGCACATCGATATTTCGATACATATAACAATCTTCAAATATGTTCAGCAGGAACGGATACACTGTAGTTGACTTTAATCTTTGCAACTGTGATAGTCTCCAGTTCACCTCCTCACTGGGACTATTACAATATTTAAACCAACTATAATATTCTCCATATGTTGTTAATTCATCAAGAAATCCTTCTGCATCATAATTATCTAGGCTTTGATAATAATCTTTAAAACTATTATAAACGTAATCTTTCTTTGGAATTACCCCTGTCTTCAGTGTCAAATAATCTCTAATAAAATCAGAAATCATAGCATCTGGAAGCATTTTCTCTAATTTGGTCCAATAGTTATTATACAATTTCTCTTGTTGCTCGTATGCCTGTCCCATTAACAAATAATTTCTAATAAGATCTGCCTGAGTCAAATCCAAACCCGTAGAATTCAATGATTCAAATATCAGCTGAGGGTTTTCCTTTTCTTTTGCCAGCTGAATATAAACTATTTCTAATTTTTGTATACCCCGATATATTTCTTCTGGAGATATATCCGATTCTCTTATCAAATCCATGAACAAATTATAATTCAATAATATCTGAGATTCTTCCATATCCTGAATCTGATCGTTTATTAATTTTTGAAAATTACAAGCGTCTGATTTCATCGGTTTCAATTTTATTCGCAATGATTCTGGACTAAATCTATTCGTCAAGTAACTTTCTTTTATCTCTAATTTCAGCTCTTCATTTTCTGTGCAATCTAAAATCGCCTTCAGAAGTATCATTATTGAGGTCAGTCGTTGCTGTCCATCTATCACAATGAACTGTCTAAAATTTGGCGTAGAATCCCCTTCAACATATACAATTGTTCCCAGAAAATGACTATCCCTATTTTTATCTACTGCAATCGTTTCAATATCCTTAAACAATGTAATGCATTGCATCCTTTTCCAATCATAATTTCTCTGATATACCGGTATACAAAAGGTTCTTTTCCCTGGACCAATAAATTCCAAAAAACTCAAGTTATCCGCTTTCATATGTATCTCTCCGCTTCTCTTTTGATTTTTACTGTTTTTGATATAATACTATTTCTATAGCTTTTCATTAAGTATATGTATTAACTCTCGCCAAAATCTTTCATTTTTTTTGCGTATTATCCGCCAATTCTACAAAATTGTTTAAACTTACCATTTCCAATGTCTGCAACTGCTGTATCGCCAACTGCCGCAACAATTCCATACGCTCTTTTTGACTTTTCCCCTGATTAATTAAAACCGCATTATAACTTTCCAGATTCGCAAGTACCAGTAACTGATTCAATGTTGCTACATCCCGCATATTCCCCTTAACAGCCGGATTTTCATCTTTCCATTGCTTCGCTGTCTTTCCAAACAAAACAACATTCAGCATATCTGCTTCATTTGCATAGGTATACGCTACCTGTGAGGGTGTTAATTCTGGCGGTATCAAATTATCCTTAATCGCGTCAGTATGTATCCTGTAATTCAACTTAGAAATCTCTCTATTCAAATTCCAATTCAAAGACAATCGACTATTTTCATCTGTCTTTAAACGCCTATAGTCTTTCATAATATATAACTGGAACTCTGGAGAAATCCATGTTGCAAAAGACATAGCAATATCGCTATGGGCATATGTTCCGCCATAACGTCCTGCTTTTGAGACAATACCGATGGCATTCATCTGCGTAATCCACTTTGTCGGTGTCATAACAAAACGATTTAATCCAGCCTCATTTTTAACCGCCTCGAATTGCACACGGTTAAAATCTGGATTATGCAATTCTTCCCAAACGCCTAAAAACTCAATCGTATTTCTATTTCGCATCCAGTTTTGAATCACAAATCGCGGGTCGTCCCCATTTCGATATTTTGCAATATCCGTTAATGAAATAAATTCATTTTCAAAATTTGTAGTATAGATTCCTATGTCAATACCTTTTGCATGGATAGTCTCCTTAACAATTTTCGCCATAGCTATTCTCCTCTCCCCACATTTCCCGATATGCTTCGATGTAAAACTTAATACAGTCAGGATATACATACAAATATCTTCTACACAATTTTTTATACAATCCCAACATTTTTTCATCACACGCAAAATCCAGTAAATAATCTAACAAATATGACAATTCATCTTCTGACGCAGTTCTATTGCACACATCTTCAACCAATGGCAAATAAACTTCATAGGCTTTCTGATGTAATTGGACTATCTGCTCTGCAATCTGGTAAATATTTTCATCCATTTAAATTACCTCAAAATACTTAAGCGCCTCCATTATCGCTTCTCCCTTTTCTTTCGGCAGATGTTTCCTCGGCTGCTTCAATTCCTCTGTCGCATTAGACGCATCATACATTGTCAGTCCTAGAGACCTTTTCACCTCCGCAATATAAGCGGTATGTACCTTAAATCCATACTTCTTCTCTACATATTCCTGTATCATCTTATATGTGATTTTCGGTTTCGGCTGATATTTCTTCGCCCGTTCTGCAATCGCATCCAACGATATCTTATCATCGCCTTCTCCAAATTCTACCTTTACATTAATAACACTGTCCGGGGATTTGTGAGATAAAAGTACTACCGTCTCCACATGCGGTGATAGTTATTTCTTATTATTAAATAGCGAAACTATTACCTTTTGTGAAAAAGGATGTTCACTTAGGGGGATACTTCTTACAAACTACTCGTCTACACACTCCGATGGAAATACCCATTTAATATCTGTAATTAACCAAAACAAGTAAACTACTATCAAACAATTATTCTTTCTAAATGCTTTAATATCACTGAGTCCATGTGCAATATTATTTCGTAGATTTTTTCCTAACTGCTCTACCATTACAAACTCTATCATAAATAACAAATTCTCGTCCAAATATTCTCGAACAAAATCCTGTCTCAAAAAATCATTGAAATTCTGCTCATGCTGAAGGCCATTATTTTTTAATGAAGTGGTTGGAAATTCACCCCATTCAAAGAAAGTTCTAAAATAACTTTCAAATTGTGGTACAAGTACATGTAATGCAGATACATAGTCATCTTCAAAGAATCGATTTATACCCACAGCAATAATTTCTTTTTGCGTTTCATCCATATACTCTGTCTCACAAATTCTATCAATAACCATCTGGACTGTAAGCCCCATGTCAATCATTTTAGTCCAAATGAAATTTACAACCGTAGAAAACATAACTTCCAATTCAATTCCGTAATTTTGGAATGTAAGATGTTTTACTATATCATCGTCATCCTGCGTTGAGAATACCTTTCTGTTTCCTTCGATATGACCGAAATCCACTAACTTGTACAAAGAATTTTTAGCTTGCTCAGTCGCTTGAAGCATAATCTTCTCTTTATTTATAACGAAATCTATGCTGTGGCTTACTGTTGCGAAAGTATCCTCAATACTTTCCTTAAAAAAGTCTTTTGTTTCCTTTTCCATTTGCTCCACAGAAACACTTTGAGTTGTAGAAATAGTTTTGAATTCGCCAGAACTTTCAGCATTCTTAAAAGCATCTTTAATTTTCACTTTAAGATGATATACTTTTTCTCGCTCCCCAATATTAGCATAATGTTTCGCAGCCAATTGATAAAACTCTGCTTTTACTAAATTGGTGTTTCCCTCTTTATCTGCATCTAACACATAAGATTCTCCTATTTTTAATAACACAGCATCAATTTCGTCTTGTCTTTTTAAGATTTTCAGCCAATCCATATAATTGGGGCAACACTTTCTATAAAGTAAATAATCGCCTCTCTGAAAATAATAATCTAACATTTCTTCGATTATATTAACAAATTTTTCTTGAGTCACAGCCTTAATAAAATCATTTTTGCTTTTCGTAATGTTTGCTACTACTATTCTTGATATCGACAGTAAATAGAGATAGTCTTCTTGTGAATAATCCCTTGAAATCAATTCATCAGCTACGCTATCCAATTTCTGAATAATGTCTTTGTTAGAAAATGACAAGCCCAATTCAAACAGCCGGGAAAAACTTACTATACATTCATGCCCTAATGTCACATTGTTTAAATATTCACATAATAACTGGCATATTTGCATTGCATATTTATATCTTTGGTTCTTCTCACAGTATTGGAAATAATAATTCGCATACCTTATCTTAGCCGGAACGTTTATAATCATTTCAAACCTATGCTTATAAAAATCTAATCGCTCTGCCTCAAAGTTATCTATATCTGGTATTTTTACCCCATTAGTATATACTACTTGTGGAAATAAAAACTGTTGCCCTTCTTCTCTTTGTTCTAGTGGAATTTCACAACATATAAATAATTCTCCTTCCCAGGTTAATAAACGCTTTTTTTCTTCATCCATATCATCCGTTATAAGTTCTGACAATTCTTTTTGAATTTTATCTAACGATTTATATATTTCATCGAAAATCTCTGTTTCGGCAATAAATTCATCATATTCTCTATACATCTTATTTCCTCTTTTCATGAAATAATCCTAAAGCACTTAAACAATTCATAGTAACCAAGCATCAATATTTTACCACAGCCACCTACATTTTACTATTCGAAAAAGCGCAAGAAAAAAAGCCGATCAGGGCTCTCACATCCCAACCGGCCTCTTTTCTTACGCTTCTTCACTTCTACACTCAATCTCCGATCCGTCCAGAAACACCACCAGCAGTGTCCCATCCTCAAACACCTTGATATGATCCAATGTTTTCATCATGAAATCCGTGTCCATTTCCTTCAGTAGTTCTGCATTTTTCGTATATTCCACAAATTTCTCCGCCTGGTATCCGGCCGGGAGATCCTCTCCCTGCATTTGCTGTTTCCACTGTTATATAAAAAATAGGGACTCTCTGCTACAAGTATCCCTATCTTCTATCAATATATTGATAGCTCTATATTCACTTTCATAATTCAGGATTTTTTGTGTTCCCCGTACCGAGGTCTAAGGCAACCACAACGGTCACTTTGTTTACAAGCACCTTTTCCTTGTGATTTTCCTCTAGTCTGTTGAAACTGAAAAAGTCAACAAAGTGCGTAAATTCAAGGATTTCTATGTATGTTTCCTTTGTAGTCTTACCACAGTCTCCACATGCACCGTTTATAGAATATAGGTTATCCCATGTATCACAGTTTAACATACAATCACTGAAAATGCAGTAAATACGGGCATTTTTCAGAGTACCCACCTCTAAAAATCACTTATCCTCACGACAAATAGGCGAGCATATTTTTTGCATGGTAGACAAAATGTAGGCAATGTCTACCGCCAGATTTTCCTTGAATAACAGTGCTCATTATGCTATATTATGAGTATAAAAGGGAAACCGCAAGCGGCTTACCCCAAAAGTAATTGACTGTTACTTACAAACAGCCGTCACTATTGGCAGTAGTGGCGGCTATTTCTTTCCCTTGAAAATCTCATAACAGAGACCAACAAGAGCGACAATGAATATTAATAACTGGATCAGCTCCGAGTATGTAACGTTCATTGGCATCGCCCTCCTTTCTTTCGTCTGGAGGGTTCGCCCCTCCGAAAAGATCAGAGGGTAAGCCGCCCGGCTTCGGTTTCCCTGTCCATATACTATCATAAGCGCACACTCTGCACAATATCTATTTCAGTATCACAGGGAACCCCGGCAGCTCCCCGATCAGGTAAGTAAGGGGTCGCTTTTTGCTACCCCTCCCCCGCCGTTTCGCCCTGTGAGCCCGTCTGATCGCCTCCCCGGATGTCGGGTCGTGGTATCCTTCCTGGTTCTTCATCTGTAACCCAGCTCCCGCTCTTCCCATTCTATCGCCTCCCTCTCCACTTCACTTGTCCATGTCTCCTGGAACCGCCTCACCCCTACATGATGGATCGGCGCCGCTGCCAGGTACTCCTCATAATACGCCCGGAGCTCCAGACCCCTGCGGGTGTTTCTGAACGTCCTCAAGGCCTTCAGCTCTATGTCCCTGGCTCTGCTGAGGCTCACCCCTAGCTTTTCCCCGGCCTGCCGCCTGTTCAGCCCGTCCAGGTAAATCATCCGCAGCACGGCGGGCTGATCGCCTGGGAGCTGATCCACGGCCACCCATACAGTCCTCTCCAGCTTCTCCCTGTCCAGCCTCCTACAGGCATCCTCCTCCAGGTCTTTCCCGGAAGAGACCATATCCATCACGGTCAGATCTCCGTCCTCCGTCTCCAGAGGAGCGTCCAGGCTCCCAATATCGCCCATCCTGGCCGCCTGCTGGATCTCCTGGAGCTTCTTATGGCTGATGTCCAAAAGCCAGCACATGGCCGCATCTGAGGGCCATTCTCTATAGGCCTGCTTGTACTGGCCCGCCGCCCTTTTATAGGCCCTGATCCATTCAACCATATTGGAGGGAAGCCGCACCACAGCCCCGCAGTTATCCACATACCGCCTCATGGCCTGCCGGATCCAGAAAGCTGCATAGCTGATAAATTTCATGCCCTTGTCCGGCTCATAGTGCCTCACGGCCTCACACAGGCCAATATAGCCCTCCTGCTCCAGATCTTCCATCTCGGCCCGGCTTACGTACTTCCGAGCCATCGTTGCTATAAATCCCCGGTTCTGCTGCCAGAGCTGCAGCATGTTCTCCGCTTCATTCTCCCCGGACCGGATCCGAGATACCAGATACTCATTGTCCATTATGAAGCACCTCCCTGCTCCTTTTCCGCTGCCTCTTTCATTCCGGCAAGAATCCGATCCAGCCGCTCAATAGCTGTGGTGTCCTCCGGCTCCCGTTTATCCCGCCAGTCTCCCGGCTTTCTGTTTTTCAGCCAGAAAATCTGCGCCGTTACATCCGGGATGACTTCCTTCTTCGTAACCGTCCTCTCGGTCATCACATCGCCTTCAAACTTTTCCTTGACCTCCTCGTACTCATAGCCAAGCGCACGTCTCAAAAGAGCATTTTCCACTTGGCGGTCAATAACGTTTTTTCCTCTTTTTAGGGTCTCCGAAATCTCCGTATATCGTTTTTTCCAATCATACAAAGTAGAGGGAACAATATTCATATTATGGGCAATCTGCTCATCGGTCAGCCCATCCCTTGCCCAGCCTTCCAGCAAGACAAGCCCCTCTGGAGTCAGCCAGTATTCATATTTTCCTTTCGCCACGCTGACACCTCCGTCTCTCTTCAATAGCTATATCACACAATGCTAGAAAGCCTGCCCTCTGTATCTCATTAAAAGAAGGCTCTTGTTCTATAGCTGCCTTTGCCCATTCAATCTGCTCAACATCCATAACGCTCAAAGAATGGCAAATAGATAATATAGTCTTATTCATAAATCTCTTCCTTTCAAAATGCCCCGGGTAATTCAAACGAAAAACCCAGGGCACTCTTTCATGTTGTTAGTCAGTTCAACAGTCCCATAGCTGCGCGCATCTGAAGATTTACAATCTCTTGATAATCAGTCCCACAGTCAGCTTCCTGCTCCGTCAATTCCTGCCCACACCCCTTTAAAACTTTCAGAATACGGCCACGAATATCCGGAATCAGATATGCTGTTTTGGGGAATCCTAAATCCATATCTTCAACCTTATCACGTAACTCTTCCATTGCTGCATCTGAATTAACAACCCTTTGTTCAAGAGTCTGTTTATTGCTCCCTTTTGCCACCTCAATCAATGCCAGAAGTGCCTGTCTATTCCCTAGAAACTTCTCCGTAATACCCAGAATAGTTTCTCCCGGAAGGGGCTTCTCCGACGCTGACATCAGAGCAATGCAGGAAGCAAACTCCGGATCCGAAAAGTCGAATGTGCTGTCGTTCATCCTCATGGTTTCCGCCATCTGATCCAGTACCTCATACATATCATCAAAAATTGTTCGTGTTCTAACGTCCAGTCTCTGCCGCTCATCTGCAAGCTGTGTATCCTTGTATTCTCTGGTAAGTTCATTACGCCCTTCGATCTGAGCCGCTTTGTTATTGTACGCCACGAACTCACTAGCCAGCTTCCTTAAATCTGCGATCAGTGACACGCTTCTGTTTTTAATAATCTCTGTATTAATCTTACTCATATTCTTTCCTCTCCTTTACTCCACTACTACATTGATTGCCTTGTTGCCTTTTTCTGTCGGTTCGATCTGATAGCTGACTCTCTGGCCAACCTCCAAAGCACGGAAACCTTTCATCAGGATATTACTCTGGTGGACGAATACGTCCTTTCCATCATCCCCGGCTATGAAGCCGTAGCCTTTCACAGCATCAAACCATTTCACTGTACCTTTCTGCATCACTGCACTACTCCTTTCTTTTTCTTCCCGCGCCAAACAAAAAAGACGCAGGAACAACTTTTAGACATTTCTGTCTATAAGTCATTCCCGCGCCTTATGGCTTCCGGCTGTTGCCGGGGTACTTCAATCTTTATTTGTTAATATTATAGCATTATATATTCAGATGTTCAATCCCACAGTGGCTTCTATTCTTCTATAAAGTCGAACCTTTAGATCCTCTTCATCCTTCCATACAACCGCTGATTTTTGCGCAATATCAAAGTGAACGTTTTTCAATTCTGTATCTTTGCAGCAAATTATAACTTCTTTCCCTAAAGCTTCTGCATACCCCGCCTCATAATATGCGCCATAATTAGGAAATGTTATGTCAACTACGACAAATTTACTCTTTGATATTTCATACAAAATTTCCGGCACTATCTGATGATTATGTTCCTTTTCGTCTATTACTCTTGGGACATAACGACATTCAGATATAGCCTCTTTAAATGCCTGACGAATAGTTTCTGTTTTATCGCCGAATTGCATAGCTATAAATCCTTGATTGAGAACATCTTTTTCTTTTTCCATTTCAGAGATTTTAATCCACCCCTGAGCAGAAATTCTATATACTGGGCAATCCTCTCTTACACTTAGATATCCAAGATCATTCAGGCTTGAAAGCATCCCCTCTATTTCACCTATGCCAATATTCGAATCAAAAGTACTTGTAAATAATACATATTCTAAATCCGGATCTGCCAATATATCATCACCTATTCTCGGATACTTTCTGGATAAATTCAATAATCCTCTTTCTGCCTTCTCCAAAAAACTTACCGGATAGTTCTTCATCAGCTCAGCCACATTTACTTTGCAAGCATCTTTCGGTACTTCACCTATACTGCTTTCTTCATAAAAGAAACGATACATATATTCAAATTCATGTATTCTCTTTTTCGGTTTCTCCATCAAAAACAAATATATCATGTTAAATCTTTTATGTACATCTTCCTCTTCTGCACAAGTCCATACGCTTTGATGTATTTCAGCTTGCATTCCTTCATTACACTTGATAACAATTCCACACTGATCCCAATCATTTCCAACTATTGTCTTTATCTCACATTCTGGGTTACCGCATAACGGACAAAATTCACTCCACTCCTCCACTCAAAGCCACCTCCATTTACCTATCCTTAAGCACCTGATCCCAGTATAATCCTTATCCTATCTACTGGCAACAAAAAGACGCCCTCTCAGACGTCTTATACCTGCCTGTTCTTCGGTTCCACCGCTTCAGATCGGACGTTGTGGCCTTGATTCTGATTCTCCGGCTTCACCTTCTCAGTTACGCTATTAAATTTGTTCAGGTTCTTCTGTCTGTTATGCTGCTCCTGCTGTTTCTTGTTCATGCTATCACCTCAGGAATCGTATGTAATAGATGTATTATAATTATTTATGTGCATTATCGATTATTTCTTCGCCCTTTCGAATTGCCTCTCTCAGATCCCCATCTGATAAAATAATATCATCAACTACTCTATAAGCCGCTCTATAAGCCTTAGATACATCTAAAATGTTCACTATATAGGGACAAATTGACGAAAATAAGGAAATAGCAGAATATGCAAAAACCCTTATTCTCATCCCAGTATCTCCCATATCTTCATAACAGCTAATATACAAGACTATGAGAGTGGTTAAAATAGAGTTAAGGACAAGCCAATAATACAGCGACATCCAAATAACACTCGATCTTATCCATATATTTCTTTTGGACACTGCAAGTTGCTTCAGCCAATCTTCTGTTTTAATCCTCATCCTTCCACAACATAATACTGTACCTCCACAAAATAAAACTAAAACAAAAATGCCAGTTAAAAAGAGCCATTCAGATATACTCAAATTACTTCCTCCTTTAATATGCATCTTATATCAAAGATATACCTAAAATATTTAATTTTCAATAATTTCATAAGCAAAAACGCCCTGCAAATGCAGAACGCTTCCCATTCACTCATACCTCCATTTCCCTGTTTCCCCCTGCTTCAATCATACATACCTTTTCCGGTTTTTGTGTGCACACCTTTTTCCCCTATCCTATGGTAACGCCGAATAGTAACGTTGCAATAACACCGTTGCAAACGTTCGCTTTAATCGTTCGGATAAACGCTCGGTTTCAACAAGGTTTTACAAGGGTATTCATCGCACACAATTCGAGTATGTAAAGCATTGATACTTCCACATTTTTCAACAGTACATGGTACAATTACGGCAACACTTTGCAACAACCACTGCCGCATGAAACCTTAACATTTCTTAACATCAATCTGAGGTTTTCTGAGGTGCAACCTTAGTATTTCTTAGTGTACGAGGCGCAACAAACGTTAGCATTTGTTAGCATTCAGGGTGCACCCTCTTGCACCCTAGCCCATTCGTTTGTTCTGTCAATCACGCTTTATTCCCTGTTTCCGCTTGCTGCATTCTTCAGTATACGCCTTCTTATACGGCCCATTCTGCTTCTTGGCCACTTTCCACTTCTTCCCCAGCGGAGAGAGTAGCCGGATCACTCCGTCCAGCTCTTCGTCATCAGTATATGATACCCTTATTTTTACGCTCACACTCTTCCTCCTCTTCTTCGTCCAGCAACATGATCTCCGCTGTATCTTCATCCACTCCGTACTGATCCATAATCTCAAACCTTCTGAGATCTCTATCCGTCATCATCATTCTCCCTTCCATCCTGCCGCCCCGGTTCTGCTGTTGCCGCAGCTCCCCGGGGAAGGCAGTTCTTCACTCACCCATGCCTCGGCAGTATTGCGAGCACGCCGGAGCTCCGTTCACTCTCAGATCTGTCCTCTGCCGCCTGGGAGCAGTGTTGTCAGCACCGCACCAGGAGGGCAGGGGCTTTAAAGTTCTTCCAGCTCCTTAGCGATCCGATCAAGATGGTCCGATACTCCACTAAGCGCAAGCCGGAAATATTCGTCATTCAGCCGGTCACAATCCTTATCAAGAGTATTTGCCAGCCCTATCACTATGGCCGCTATGCCGCTGATTTCTACAGACAGGCTGTAAAGATCATATCCCTTATCTTTATTCATGGACCGCTCCTCCATTCTGCATCATTGCATATTGATACCCTTTCAAGAACGCATCCTCAAAGACATTAGCCACATACTCATCAAGCGCATAATGACACGCATCTCGGCTAGATTTCACTTGTTCCGATGCCGGCCATCCTACCTCTTCCTGGTATTTTTCAAAAATATCAACCAGTTCGTCCCTTGTAAATCTTTTCATCACACTACACCTCTTTCCCCGCTATGAAATCCAGTACCATGTTAGCCCCTGCGAAAAATGCCGCATGTTCTAAAGCGCAGATCAGGTTCATGCCTTCGTCCATGCGCTCGTCTTGATCTCCTCCGGGCAGTATTGAGGTTATGTACCTGTCCAGACGGTCAAAGCCTGTCTGCATGGCCTCACAAAGCTCCTCGTTGTTTACTTCATCATAAATTTTTTGAATTATTTCATCTCTTAAATTCATATTTTCCTTCCTTTCCCCGGAAAGCCATGCTATTATGTAGTTGGTTTTGACTGCATGGCTCCGGCTATGCTGCCCTGTAGGGAGTTGCCGCTCTCTATGGGGCTATTTTCTTTTAATATTCTGTGTCAACGCCTCCGCCGATGTGGAAGAACGTGTATCCGGGTGCGTAGGATGTCAGCGGCACCTCGTCCACGCACTCGGCAAGGGCTCCCAGGCTCTCGTTGATCCCTTCCAGGCTATCAGTGATACGGTTATCCTTGATTAGAAATTTCTTAACGTACTCATTATCACTAAGTAAAGATATTCCAAATTCGACATCAAACATTAACGGATACACACACCCATCATCACACAGAGCAAAGGCGACCACTTTCGATCTATATTCTTCTCCCATATCTTCCTCATTCAACACTGCATATATTTCATCATTGCACGGAATAATCTGGATAATATTGGGATATTTTACAGGCACATGCCGCTGATCTTCGCTGTGTTTTTCGACTACTTTTACACACTGGTCTCCTAAAAGCGTAGTGAAGGCCGCTGTCAATTCCGCACTTACCTGGACACCATATTTTAATGCCTTAACGGATTTCTCTTTTGCACAGTACAAAACGACTTTATCCGCTCCATCGTTCGCAATGTTCAAAACAGATAGTATAGCAGCCTCGTTCTGTAGATATTCCTCTTTACTTGATACCTTCAACCATAATTCTTTCTTCATGTCTTCTCTCCCTTCATAGTGTCCACAAAGTCCACAAGGAACCAGCGACAAAACCTTATATATATACACATATCCCCTCTTACTCTTTATTTCTTATTTCTTATATATTTAATGTGGACAGTGGACAAGTAAGAGGAAACACCGTATTTATAAGGCTTCTCTGCGTCCACAAGCCTGTACACAAACCATGTACACAAAGCCTACTTAAACGGCAGTTCCATTTGTTCCGTTTGCTCGTCCACATTAACAAAGCCGTCTGAGGACGTTTTCCTGTGGACGCTTCTAATCCAAGCTCTCTGCTTTCCGTACCTGTCGAAACGCTTTTGATAATCTGATGTCGGATATCTTTCCCACCCCGCAATACTCTGGTTCATAATGCTGCTAATATCTGAAAGTTCCCAGCGCTGCGGATCCCTATAATAGTTTTCCGGGAATGCTTCTTTAAAAATCATCTGTGAACAAACAGCATCATAAGTACACTTGTCGAGCCAGTTCTGTATAATCCCCACCTTCGGGTCTTCTGGCTTAAATGCCTCTTGCACTGTTTCAAGCTCTTCCATCATCCCAGCAGATAACTTCAGCTTATAGTCTTCGCTTCGATAAATCTCCATAGCTTCCGCCCAGCACTGTATGACGTATTCACGTGTTTCTTTTTCGTTCTCAAGCGGATGCTTTTCCGCAGCTTCACTATTAATTGCTATGGGAATAAACCGCCTGTTTCCCGTTCGATCTTTTGGCAAAAAATCAATATTGTTTGTGGTGCCAATAAAAACACATTGCCTCGGTATATCCTGCGGATAACGGTCATAAGGAACTTTATAAACATCGCTCTGCCGGCTTAAAAATGACTTTATAGCCTCAACGGTTTTTGTGCTGGATGTAGCCAACATCTCCGAAAATTCAACAATCCAATGTCCTTGAAGTTTTCTATAGACATTCTCATCATCCAGATTACGTATATCGTCAGAAAACCACTCATCACGTATTGAAAGAAAACGTGCCATTGAAGATTTACCTCCACCCTGCCGATTTTCTACCAGACAGATCATAACATCAAACTTTTTACCCGGGTGAAATACTCTATTGATAGCCCCCAGCATAAAGAGTCTTGTGGCTTCTGTTGTATAGTCACATCTGACCGCTCCTAAATATCTAGGAAACAATTCGCCGATACGCGGTGTGCCATCCCACTTAAGATTGTTTAGGTAATCTCTGATCGGGTGATACTCATTCTGATGTGCTATAATATCTATTGCCCTAGTTACACCTCGCTCGCTTGTAAGGTCATATTTATTTTCAAGGTACAATCTGATATTATTCTCATCGGTCTGGGAAAAACTAAGGCTTGACTGTTTCCACCACGCCCCTTGTATTTCTATCTTGTCTGTAAACATGTTATAGCGGAACATCTTCTGTGTTTTTTCATCGGCTAAAAGAGCTTCCACACAATTAGAAATAGTCTGCTTAACTGTCCCTTTCTGTGTCATTGATAACCTAACGCCATTACAAGGCTCTGCCACTGCTCCGCCTTTTTCTTCTGTTGTTCCGCTTCTTGCTGTTTCCGTGACTCCCTCACCGCCTTCCATTTTAATTTTTCCAGTAAATTGTCCCAGTTCTTCCTATCCCAGGACGCCACTTCCTTTAGGCCCTTGTCCCGTTCATGCTCGTATTTCGCTACTACGTCGGAGTAATATGCCCTGGCCTTACTGCAGCCAAGCACCTCCAGCCAGTCAAGCGCCTTGTCCACAAATCCCGGATATGATAGTTCATAGCCGTAGATCTTTAGGAAAGTGCTCTTGTACAGCTTCATCCCCGTGCTGAACGAGTGCAGGAACTCCTCTTTGTCCGGCCCTTCCCTGGGATGGATCTCGCCTTTAAAGAGCTGATCCAGCTCCCCGGACTGCTCCATAGCGTCCATATCGGCGCAGATCTGAGCGAAAACATCGTCAGGCACTCTCATTTACTGCCACCTTCTCCGCTGGGTACTTCTCGATGAACCGCTCCAGATCACTTCCCCGGATCTTCTTTGAACCTAAGACCAGATAGGGAAGCTCTCCGCTGTTCATGAGCTGGTACACCGTATTAATGCTGATCTGTAAGATCTTCGATACCTCTTTCGCCGAATAAATCGGCTTGTACTCCTGTACTGACAATTTACACTCTCCTTTCTGCCCCATATCGGGACGAAACTCATCCTCTGACCTCATACCCTGCCCGGTGTGTCAGTCTTCTGTTTCGATGATCTCAGTTACCTCAACGCCGAGGGCTTTCGCAATCTTCCCTGCAATAGAGGGTCTGCATGCTTTTCCATTCATGATGTATGATAATGTTTGCCGTGATACCCCAGACAGTGCAGCAAGTTGCGCTTGGCTTATTTGCGCTTCTGCCAGCAGAATCAATATTTTTGTTCTATTTATCCTCATCGTCCATCTCCTTTCCGTCAATTTAATTACCTGTTTCACTTTTATATTAGACAATTTAATTGTCTTTGTCAACGTATTTTTTTCAAAACCTTGAATTTAATTGACGGTAATGATATGATAATCGCAAAAGGAGGATATTCAAAATGTTGGTAGACTACAAAATTATTGCTGAAAATATAAAACTTTTTAGAAAAGGGAAAATGACACAAGCTGAACTCGGTCGTAAAATCGGACGATCTGAAAGTTCAATACGGAAATATGAAAGTGGACTTGTAGAAATACCAAACTCTATCATTGAACAAATCGCAAAAGCCTTAGGAGTTGACTCGATAGACTTATACTTTGACCGTTCCAGACAAGATGAACACATTAAGAATGTACGAGAGGCGATGGGACTTTCCACAACAATCGCCGCCCACTTTGACGGTGACGAATACACAGAGGAAGAACTGGAAGAAATTAAGAAGTTCGCAGAATTTGTAAAGAGCAAACGCAAAGGCAACGAATAGCTCGCATTTCAAAAGAGACCTATATCATCTCCTGACCTCATACCCTGCCCGGTAATGAAAAGGAGAATGATAACATGGGAGAACTACGAACAAGAAAACGCGGTAAGAAATGGGAATGGAGCTTTGAAGGCGCCCGGATCAATGGCAAGCGCCAGCCGATCTCAAAAGGCGGGTACCGCACCAAAGCGGAAGCCATAGCCGCCGGCACGCAGGCTAAAGCAGAATATGAGAGCGCTGGCCGGGTCTTCCGTCCGGCAGAGATCAGTGTGGCGGACTATCTGGACTACTGGTATACAAATTACGTCATGCGTAACCTGTCATATAACACCCAGCAGGACTATAAGCGGAAGATACAGAAGCATATTAAGCCATACCTGGGGAAATATCGGCTTATTTCCCTGGAGCCGGATATCATACAGCAGTGGATAGACCAGAAGAAGGATGAAGGATATTCCCAGAGCATGATCAAAAATATGCTGTGCTGCCTCTCCGGCGCTCTCAACTATGCCGTGCAGCCATGCAAATATTTAAAGGGAAATCCCTGCCTTTATGTAAAAACGCCTAAAGTGCCCACGCCAGAAGACCGCAAGGCGCATACCGAATATATCTGCACCAGGGAGGACTATCAGGCGATCATGGCCAGGTTCCCGGAAGGGAGCATCTTCTACCTTCCCATTATGACCGGATACCACTGCGGCACACGCATAGGCGAAACCTATGGCATAGATCTGATGCAGGACATTGACTTTAAGACGAATACGCTCCATATCCGGCACCAGCTGAAGAAGGAGGACGGGGGCTGGTACTACAGGCGGCCTAAATACGGCTCAGAGAGGTCCTTTAGAATAGATCCGGTATATGCGGACGCTCTGAGGACCGAAATCCACGCCAGGAAGCTCAATCAGATGAGGTATGGACAATACTTCACCAAGACCTATTTAAAGCCAGATGGGGCTATTATACAGGCTCCAGCGGATGTCTCCGTGGCCTTCCCGGAGATCATGCCGCTGTCAGCCCGTGAAAACGGCCAGCTCCTGACGCCGGAGTCCTTCAAGTATTGCGCCCGTGTGGTGCATAATGAGTTGGGAAATCCACTCTTTCACAGCCACTGCTTACGACACACCCACGGCACCATCCTGGCCGAAAACGGCGCTCAGCCCAAAACCGTAATGGAGCGCCTGGGCCACAAGGACCTGAAAACCACGATGGAGCGCTATGTCTTCAATACGGACAAAATGCAGGATGACGCTGTTAAGCTGTTCATGCAAGCCACATCATAAAAAAAGAAGCTCCTGCCTACCGCTTATTATTTTGGTAGGCAGGAGGTAGGCAAAACGCCTCATTTCACTCTTGCAATTCTTAAAAATCCCCGGTTTTACGGGATAATTTCACAATTGTCTCCACATGCACCGTCTGTGGAAACATATCCACCGCCCGAACTCTCTCCAGTTCATATCCTCTTTCCCTTAAATACTTCACATCCCTTGCAAGTGTCGCGGAATCACAGCTTACATATACAATTCGGTCAGGCTGCATTTTTACCATAGTGTTTAATACCACTTCCTCGCATCCTTTTCTTGGAGGATCCACTACAATTACATCTGCGTAAATTCCCTCTTTTTCATATTTTTCAGGAAGGACATCTTCTGCTTTTCCAACGTAAAAGTCTGCATTATCAATATTATTTATCCTGGCATTATTTTTCGCATCATCAATAGCCTGCGGAACAATCTCAACCCCGTATACCTTCTTTGCCTTCTGTGCAAGAAACAAAGAAATTGTCCCGATTCCGCAGTATAGATCCCATACCGTTTCCTTTCCGGTAAGGGCCGCATACTCCAGGGCTGTCCCATAGAGCTTTTCTGTCTGTATTGGATTTACCTGATAAAAAGACAGGGGAGAAATCTGATATTTTACATTTCCAATGTAATCCGTAATATAGTCTTTGCCCCAGATTGTTTTTATACAGCTTCCCATAATGACATTTGTTTTTTCCTCATTCACACTATATGAAATGCTCGTCATTCCCTCAATCTGGCTAAGCTGCCCGACCAGTTCATCACTGTGCGGCAGAGTTTTCCCATTAATCACAAGACAGACCATCATTTCTTTTGTTGTAAAGCCTTTTCGGATCAGGACATGACGCACCAATCCCTTATGCGTTTCTTCATTGTAGGCTTCCACTTTGTACTTTTCCATAAAGGTCAAAATTATCTGAAGTACTTCGCGATTCTCTTTCGCTCCAAGCGCACAGTCACCGTCCGGTACCGGTATGATCGAATGGGTTCGCCCTGCATAGAATCCTGCTGTCAATTTTCCGTCCCTCGTTCTTCCAATGGGGAACTGGGCCTTATTTCGATATCGAAACGGTTGCTCCATGCCGCATATGGGCTCTATCACTTTATCCAGCATTTCGGGGCTGATATCGCCAAGGCGAATCAGATTGTTGCGGACTTTCTCATGTTTAAAGACAAGCTGGCTGTCATAGCTCATTTCCTGGATCTGGCATCCTCCACATTGGCGTGCAGCTGGACACCTTGCTGAAATTCGTTCATCAGATGATTGAATAATATTCATTAATTTTGCATATCCATAATTTTTCTTGGCTTTCATAATTTTGGCTTCCACCACATCGCCAACTATGGCGTCTTTAATGAACAGAGTATATCCATCCACCTTTCCGATTCCCTCTCCGCCAATGCCAATATCCTTGATTTCTACTGTAACAATATCATTTTTCTGCATAAAAATACTCCATTTTTACAAAAATACCCACCATTAATATCAATTTGGGACGTAGTACTTTTGAAGTTTACTACGTCCCCGTTAACAGTTTATTCACATTTATATCGATGTTTTCCGCAGGTTTGTCTCGAACAGACGGTTATATCCCAGCCAGTCTTTGCTGTTTTTGTCTTTGAAGATTTCTGTCAGTGTCTGCATTTTTGCGTCTGTACAGTCTGCGAAGTGAAGCGCCATCGCCTCTGCCAGAGCCGGCTTTTTCGGTGAACCGTATTCCAATTCGCCGTGATGAGCGATAACACAGTGTTTCAGTTCATTTGCCAGTTTTTCCGGAAAGTCCGGTATTTCTCTGATCGCGTCGCTGATCATTTCCACACCGATCACAATATGTCCGAGAAGCTGACCATCGTCGGTATAATCGTTTGTCGGAAAGGGGGAAAGTTCTTTCATTTTCCCGATATCGTGGCACATTGCTGCCGTATAGAGCAGATCCCGGTTGAGGATCGGATATGCGCCTGCCATGTACTCGCAGAATTTCACGACACTTAATGTATGTTCCAAAAGCCCTCCGGAAAATCCGTGATGTACGCTTTTGGCTGCCGAATGTGCTTTAAACTTTTTAATAAATTTTTCGTCTTTTTCAAAATAATATTCTATCACCTGACGAAGATATGGATTTTTAATCTGTTTGCCGTACGCCAGTAGTTCCTGATACATACTCTCCGGATTTTTCTCGGTTGTCGGCATATAATCAGCGGCGTTGTATTCGTCTTCATATGCCTTCCGTATCTGTTTAATATTCATCTGAAGCGCATTGTTATAGCTGATGATCTCTCCATACACTTCAATAAAATCCATTTCATCATAATCTGCGATTCCTCCGGAATTTGGATCCCAGACCTTCCCGTCCAGTGTTCCTGTCTTGTCCTGTAGGATCAGATTGTCATATGGTTTCCCGTTTCTTGTTTCTGCAGAACGTTTTCCTTTGCAAAGATAAATGTTCCGAATTGTCTCTCCCTCGCAGAGAGTATTGATATATCTCATATAGCTGCCTCTTTCTAGTCTGATTTTTGTTATTCTTTACTTCCTATGGCCACTGTAAAATCAATGTCCACGTAACCGCCATTTCCCTGTCTTTTTCCTTCTACTTTAATTTCTTTTCCAGCATCCAGTTCCATCAGGGCATTCGTATATCCACTCAGCGTGGAAATACTGGTTTTTCCAATGCGGGTGATCACATCCCCGCTTTGAATCCCTGCCTTCATGGCCGGAGAATCCGCTGCAACTTCCTGCACATAAATTCCTTCCGGAAGCCCCTGCTGTTCTGCAAGATCCTCTGTTACTGTCACGCTTAAGATTCCAAGATAAGGAACGGCTTTATTATTCGACAGAAATTCAACGGCTTTTTTCAGATCAGAAATGCCATAGGCGATGACCTGCCCCTGCCCTTCTTCATCCAAAAGCGTCTGATCTATGATTCCAACGATCTGTCCGTCCGTATCAGCCAAAATACCTGTCCCTGCCTGTGAAGACGGGATATCTGTGCAAATGAGATCATATTGCCCATCATACTTCATTACTCTATTTGCAGTAGAAGCCGCAATGCCGATCCCCATTCCTCCGTAATAACCGAATGGACTTCCCAAAGCCAGGATTACCTCGCCTTTCAAAATACTATTGGAACTTCCCAATGTAGCAATCTGAATCTGATTCCATGCAGATTCCGACACTGTATTTTTGGCTACAGCCAGAACCGCAATACCCAGATTATCGTCTCTCTTTTTCAGGCTTGCCGGATAAGTCTTCCCGTCCGCCAGTTTGACCGTGATATTTGCACTGCCGCTTAATACTCTGCTGCTTCCCAAAATAAGAAGTTCTGTCCCATTATCTTCAAAGAGTACTCCTGCTGCACTGGATACCGCCGGTTCCTCATCCGACTCTTTACCGCTCCCTTCTGCCCTGATCTCCACGATGCTGCGGTTTACAGTATTTCCTATATTTATAAGAGCCCGATTCATTTCCTCATAGTCTTCGACTGTCAGAGTCTGCGCCTCCTGCGTTTCTCCCTGCCCTTCTGCTTCTGTCTCTTCTTCTTCCTCTTCAGGAATTGTAATTTTCTGCGGATTGCCGGCAAATTTTTCCTCTGCCCAGGGTTTGAGCGCACAAAATCCTATGCATGCTGCAAGGCCAAAAACAAGGCCAAGGCCTGCATATTTTAAAACGATATTCCGGAGCTTGTTATGTCCGCCATTTTCATCCTTAATCGTTTCCTGAAGGAAAGCATAATCATCCTTCTTTTCTTCAGGTTCTTCCTGATATCCCATGACGCATCTTCTCCTCGTACAATCCTTTTTTTAGTATACAATATCGCCCCGCAATGTTCAACATTTATCCTTTCCTTTCCCCCTCAAATGGGGTATAATGTCCACGTAAGCAAAGAGCCATGCAGAAATGCAAGAGAGCAAAATTCCTGCTTGCAGGTAATTTTGGTATCTTGTATTTCTATAGGGCGAATGCCCGTGAGCGAGAGACTTTTGTCTCGAGCTCGCATGGCTCTTTGCGGGGACTTGTCTTTCTTAGGGCGAATGCCCGTGAGCGAGAGACTTCTGTCTCGAGCTCGCATGGCTCTTTGCGGGGGCTTGTCTTTCTTAGGGCGAATGCCCGTGAGCGAGAGACTTTTGTCTCGGGCTCGCATAGCTCTTTGCGGGGACTTGTCTTTCACAAAGCCACCGGGCACACTACACAAACAACAATCCAACAACCAGGTGAATATATATGAATCAAAAAACACTGAATAAACTTGAATACAACAAAATCATCGAACTTCTGGCACAACAGGCCACCTGTCCCGGAGGCGAACGCGCCTGCCGGGCTTTAAAACCGTCTGCCGACTTAACTGCCATCGAAACAGCACAGGCGGAAACAGAAGCCGCTTTTTCAAGGATTGTCCGCAAGGGAAAACTTTCTCTTAGCGGCTGTTATCCTGTATCCGACTCTCTGAAACGCCTGGAAATCGGCGGAACTTTAGGAGCCGGAGAACTGCTGCGCATCTGCAAGCTTCTCTCGGCTGCAAACCGTGCGAAATCCTACGGACGCCACGAGACAACGGACGATCTTGCAGATTGTCTGGATCCGTATTTTGAACAGATAGAACCCCTTACCGTTCTGTCGTCCGAGATTGAACGGTGCATCATCAGCGAGGAGGAGATCAGCGACGATGCAAGCCCTGCCCTGAAGCAGATACGCCGGCAGATCGGTCTTGCAAATGACCGGATCCATTCCACCCTCACCTCCCTTGTAAATGGTTCCATGCGCAGTTATCTTCAGGACGCATTGATCACCATGCGGGGAGACCGTTACTGCATCCCTGTCAAAGCAGAATACAGAAGCCAGGTTCCCGGTATGATCCACGACCAGTCGGCCACCGGATCCACTCTTTTCATCGAACCAATGTCTGTTGTAAAGCTGAATAACGACCTAAAGGAGCTGTACGGCAAGGAACAGGAGGAGATCCAGGTGATCCTGGCCTCTCTTAGCGCCGCTGCCGCCGAGCACATCGATGCCATACGCGCCGATTACCAGATCATGACTACCCTTGATTTTATTTTCGCAAAGGGGAGTCTTGCACTATCCATGAACGCAAGCCGTCCGGTCTTCAATCAGGACCGGCGCATCCATATACGTGAGGGCCGCCATCCTCTCCTTGACCGGAAAAAGGTAGTTCCCATCACCGTGACGCTGGGGGATACCTTTGATCTTCTGATCATTACCGGTCCCAACACCGGGGGAAAAACTGTCTCCCTGAAGACAGTGGGACTTTTCACCCTCATGGGACAGGCCGGACTTCATATTCCCGCCCTGGACCGCTCTGAACTGGGTGTTTTTGAAAATGTCTATGCAGATATCGGAGATGAGCAGAGTATTGAGCAGAGCTTAAGTACCTTCTCGTCTCATATGACAAACATTGTCTCCTTCCTGAAAATGGTCACTCCGTCTTCTCTCGTCCTCTTCGACGAGCTGGGCGCCGGAACAGACCCTACAGAAGGTGCAGCTCTTGCCATTGCCATCCTAAGTCATCTTCATCGGCAGGGAATCCGCACCATGGCAACCACCCATTACAGTGAGCTGAAGGTATTTGCCCTTTCGGAGAAGGGCGTGGAAAACGCCTCCTGTGAATTTGATGTGGAAACTCTCCGTCCCACTTATCGTCTTTTGATCGGTATTCCCGGCAAGAGCAACGCCTTTGCCATTTCCAGCAAACTGGGGCTTCCCGACTACATTATTGAGGACGCCCGCCGTCAGCTTTCCTCCCAGGATGAATCCTTTGAGGACATTTTAAGCAATCTGGAACAGAGCCGGCGCACCATTGCCCGGGAGCAGGAGGAGATTGCCGCTTACAAGCGGGAGCTGGAAAAACTGAAATCCGAAGCGAAACAAAAACAGGAAAAACTGGATGCGCAGCGGGATCGCATCATCAATGAAGCCAACGAAAAGGCCCGCACTATCCTTCAGGAAGCCAAGGATGTGGCCGATGAAACAATGAAAAATTTCCGGCGTTTCGGCAAGGAAAACATTTCCGCCTCCGAGATGGAGAAAGAAAGGGAACGCCTCCGCCGCAAGATCGCCGCATCAGAGTCCGGAAATTCCCTGCAGACAAGGAAGCCTGCCAAGGTTCACAAACCAGGCGATTTCAAATTAGGGGAATCTGTCCGTGTCCTCAGCATGAACTTAAACGGTACTGTTACCTCTCTTCCCGATTCCCGCGGAAATGTAACAGTGCAAATGGGAATACTCCGCTCACAGGTTAATATTTCCGATCTGGAGATTATTGAGGAAAAGCCGGTATATACTGCTGCCAAGAACAGACGTAATACATCCCAGGGCAAAATGAAGATGGGCAAATCCCTTTCTGTCAGCCCGGAGATCAATCTTCTGGGAAATACAGTGGATGAGGCGATTGCCAAACTGGATAAATATCTGGATGACGCTTACCTTGCGCATATTAACCAGGTGCGGATCGTTCACGGCAAAGGAACCGGAGCGCTCCGCAATGGAATCCATAATTATCTTCGCCGTCAAAAACATGTAAAAAATTATCACCTTGCCGCTTTCGGCGAGGGAGATGCCGGCGTAACTATTGTAGAATTTAAGTAACCAGGGGGGAGAACTATGGTAACGAAACAGAAAATCTTAATTGTAGACGATGACGAAAATATTGCTGAACTGATTTCGCTGTATCTGACAAAGGAATGTTTTGACACAATGATGGTCCACGACGGAGAAGAAGCATTAAAAACCTTTGATCTTTATCAGCCTAATCTGATTCTCCTTGATCTGATGCTGCCCGGTATTGACGGCTATCAGGTGTGCCGGGAAATCCGCAGCCGTTCTCAGACGCCTATCATCATGCTTTCCGCAAAAGGTGAGGTTTTTGACAAGGTGCTGGGGCTGGAACTGGGTGCCGATGACTATATTCTGAAACCATTCGACTCCAAAGAACTGGTGGCTCGTGTGAAGGCTGTCCTTCGGCGGTATCATCCTGTCAAGACAGAGGAACCGGAAAAAGATCGCGGGAAATACGTGGAATACCCCGGTATCGCGATCAATCTTACAAACTATTCTGTTCTTGTAGACGGTAAAAATGTGGATATGCCTCCCAAAGAGCTGGAGCTTCTCTATTTCCT
>OGYY01000142.1_pt1 | contig 74066 bp, 58 predicted proteins | sample 1576671 | NCBI WGS metagenome assembly OGYY01 (sample SAMEA3541593, study PRJEB24748) | human gut metagenome | biome: human gut; feature: human-associated habitat; material: faeces | place: China | collected 2012 | reverse complement strand
CATCGCAGTCGCGGATGGCATCCGCGCCCCAGCGCTTCAACAGGTCGAGGGTTTCGGGTACTGCGTCCATATCGGTGGGGATCGTTATACGGCCTTTTGTATTCATTTCTTGCTTTCCTCCGTCCATTGGTAAGATTGAGTTTGTCCGGCCTGCAAGGTGACCCAGCAATGCGTGTTGCAAAGATACCAGCTTCCGTCCTGTGTTGCTTTTACGGTAAGGCTGTGCTTGCCGTCTGCTGTCCGCTGATAAGAAATCAGCAGGCCATTTTCTGCCCGCAGATTCTGAAATGCAACAGGTTCATTTTTCCAGCCCTGCGGGCAGGCCGGTAAAACCTCGATATGATTCTTTTCGGAGCGCAACAGCATTTTCTGTACTGCGTGTGCCGCCAGAAAATCCGCTTCCAGCGTAAAGGGGCGATAGTGGAAATCACAAACGCCGCTGTTTTTGTAGTCGCCGTTCAAATGAAATCCGTTCGGGCTCAAGAAATACTTCGCGAAACGATGCAACTCATACAAAGCGCCATTTCCATTGTTGCGGGCAATCTGCAAAAGTGCCATCCAACCGAAGGAAAACCCTACCCACTGCCCGCTGCCGAGTTGTACAAGATGGTCTACCGTTGCATCTATTACGCTGCGGTCCTGCAGATTTTCATAGCGCAGCATACACAGCGGCTCGATCGCCATAGCGTGGGAAAAATGGCGGTGCGTTTCCTGTAAGGTTTCATCGGGCGAGAGCATCAGCCCGGTTTCTGCATCTACGCTTAAAGGTGCAAGTTTTGCCTCTATTGCATGCCAATGGCTGCGTGGCTTACTTAGCTGGTACTCGATCTGTACCAAGGTGTGGAACAGATAGTGCAGCAGCGCCAGATCGTAGTTGCTGTTAGGAGTCAGCCATGAGGTTTCTTCATCATCGTGAATTTCCGGTGAGGACGAGACCGGTAAAACCAGCTTTCCGTCCGGGCCTTCTTGGAGGAGTTCTTCCAAGCAGGCTGCCGTGGCGGTAAAGTAAGGCTCCACGCGGGTACGCAGAAACTCTTTATCCCCCGTCAGGCGGTAGTATTCATAAAACATCTGGCAGAGCCAGATTTGATTGGTCGGTGACAGGGAATACATCGGCCAGCCGCCGAGCGCTCCGCCGTCAATGTCCATGACACTGGGCAGGCACTCCCCTGCTGTGCCGTAAAATGCACGGGCAAACTTTGCCGCCTGCGGGCGCAGCGACCAGAGATAATCAAGAAACACCTTTCCCTGCTCCGGGTGGTTGGCAGTCAGATAGTGGCAGTAGGTGAATTGGGTGTTGAGGTCGTTGTGGTAATCGCCTTTCCACGGTGGGAGCCGGTCGTCATCCGCGCACCATACCCCTTGCAGCGGCATCGGGGCATTGCCCGGCTCGGAACCCGCTGCCAAAAAGTAATTGGCGCGGTACCAGAGTTGTTCGAGTGTTTCATCCGGCAGCTGCAAACTGCTTTTGCCCCAGTATTGCTGCCACCAGCGTTTATGCTGTTGCAGCAACTTCTCGGCGCCCATATCTTCTGCTGCACATAGTTCCAGCTTCGCCAGTCGGCTTGCTTTTTCTATGTTTTCTGCCTGCACGGCGGTATAATACAGCGTTGTTCCGCATTTTTTGCAGAGCAGCGTATAGGCAGTTCTATCATCGACCTTTTGGGAAAAGCCAATCATGCCATCTTCTATTTCGGGGATAGCATCCGGCAGGGCGAGCTGCTGCAAGCTGCCGGGGGACACGCTGTTGCCTGCTTCGGCTGCTTGTGTACCATTGCCGAAAGAGGGGCGCTCCACCGTGAGCTCTGCATCTCGGTACGCCTCCGGCAGCATCAGTACCCCAACAGGCCGCCCCATACAGAGGAAGGCGCGCAGAATGGTGGTACCGTTTTGCGAAAAGGATGCCACCGCTGTACCCAAATCAAGGCTTGCCTGATAGCTGCCCTGCGGCAGTCCATCCAGGAACAAGTGTCCCGCGGGGATTTTTGTAGGTGTCGGGCGGGCATAGGGCGTATCAAAGATACGGCGTGTTTCTGCCACATCGCCTTTCCGTGCAAGCTCTACCAGTTTTGCATAAGTAAATTCTTTATCGAGTTTTTCCTCCGGGCGGCGGCGCAGCCACAGTCCGGCAATGTCCACGGAAATGCGCAGGTGCTCCATCGGCCCCCAAAAAAGAGAACCGAGTATGCCGTTCCCCAGTGGAATTGCTTCATCCCAGCGGGGTATTGGGCCGGTCAAATTGATGTTGCAATGTTTCGGGGGCAGCATATCGGTTCTCCTAACCTATTCGATTTTGTTTAGCCCTTAACGCCGCCGACGCTCAAGCCCTGCACGAGCTGCTTCTGGCCGACGACGAAGAGGATGACAGTGGGAATCAGTGCCAGCACGAGGGCTGCGAACAGCGCGCCCCAGTCGGTAGCGTAGCGCTGGATCTCATACAGGTTGGCAAGGCCGACAGGCAGCGTAGCCTTGGTCGGATCGGTAACCATAACGAGAGCCACCGGGTACTCGTTCCATGCTGCCATAGCGGAGATCATGCAGACCGTCACGATACCGGGCTTGCACATGGGAATGATAATGCTCGTCAAAATACGGAACGGGCCGCAGCCGTCGATCATGGCTGCCTCCTCATAATCACGCGGGATGCTGCGAAGGAAGCCGGTCAGCAGGAAGATTGCGAACGGGAACTGCATGGTTGCATACAGCACGCCCAGCGCCGTCAGGCTGTTGAGCAGGTTCAGCTTGTTCATCTGCAAGAACAGCGGAATCATAATATAAGTAGCCTGAATGAAGATGGCCGCCATGTAGATGTTCAAAATCAACTTCGCACCGGGGAACTTATACCGCACAAGGCAGTAAGAACACGGCACAACGCAGACCACAATAATGACCAGTGTTTCCAGCACGACATAAATCGAGTTGCCGATGTTGGCAGCAAGGTTAGATTTTTCATAAGCGCGGACGTAGTTATCCCATGCAAGTCCCTGCGGCCATGCAAAGGGATCCGTCAGAAACTCTGTACTGGTTTTGAACGAAGAAACGACGTTCCACGCCAGAGGGTACAGCATGATAATGGCTACCAAAATCAGGAACAGGCGCGTCACCCACTTGATGACCTTTGCTCTGATTTTGCTTTTTTCATTTTGTGTCATATTACTGACCTCCTTCGGAAGCATCGGTCAATTTGCGGGACAGCATGGACAGCGCCACGGAGATGGCGAGCGTAAAGACCGTGATAGCCATGGCATAGCCAAAGTTGCCGTTGACAAAGCCCTGCGTGTACATATATTGCAGCAGAACGCTGGATGCACCGTTAGGACCGCCGCCAGTCATGACCTGCGAAAGCACAAAACTCAGGTTGATGGTGCCGGAAAGTGCCAGAACAAAGGTGATGCCGATAATATCTTTCATCAGAGGCATCGTAATACTGACGAGCTTGCGCCATGCGCTGGCACCGTCCAGCGTTGCGGACTCGTAGATTTCCGGCGAAATGCCGTCCATAGCCGCGATGTGCATGACCATGTAGTAACCGGCAGCCTGCCACAGCAGCGTGAACGCGATGCACCAAAGCGCAGTCTTGCTGTCGCCCAGCCAGGAACGCTGCAAGCTCTCCAGCCCGACAGCACCAAGAATCTTATTGACGATGCCCACATTCGGGTGGAACACAAAACTCCATATAATACCTACAACGGTCAGAGAAACGATGTTCGGGAAATAGAAAAGCGTGCGATACAAGACCATTTCTTTCAGCTTGCACTGGTTCAAAACGAATGCCAGCACCAGACTACAGAAAATTGTGATAACGGGAACAACCGCCATCAGCTTTGCTGTGTTTATAAGTGCTTGAATGAAAGATTTGTCGTGGAACATATAGATATAGTTATCCAGTCCCACAAATTTGTTGTTAAGCCCCAGAGAGGTCGCATTGGTAAAAGAAAGATATAATGCCTGCGCCGTAGGCCAGATCGTGAACATAAGAGTTAGGATCACGGCAGGCAGAACGCTGATGCAGATAAACAGTATGGGAAGTGGCTGCGCCTTTTTTTGGCGATTTTGGCGGTTTTTCAAACAAGTTTCCCCCTTAAAAAGAACCCTGCCAAGTTCGCATGGCGTTTACTCGGCAGGGCCAATCTTATTTTGGTTAGTGGAAATTCAGCAATTCAGCTTACTTGGAAGCAGCAATCTCCTCGAAAGCAGCCTCGATGCCGTCACGCCACTGCTCGGCAGTCATGTCACCATTCATAACGTCACTGGCAACATTGAAGACGGAATCAGCGATAACGACCTTGCTGGTGTCGGGCATTGCATCCCAACCGAAGACCATGAACGTGCCTTCCTGATAGATGTCGTTCATGTTGTAGACACCATCGGTAACGATGCCCTTGACCATCTCGTTGGCCTTCTTCAGAGCGTAGATGCCGTTGGCTTTTTCTGCGAACAGCTTAACGGAATCCTCAGTGTACAGGAAACGCAGGAACTCTTTTGCCAGTTCGGGGTTCTTGGCGTTGGCAGGAATCTCAAACTGCTCAACGGAGCTCATAACATAGCGGGTCTCGCCGTCATCCAGAACGGGTGCGCAGGTCAGACCAAACTCAAAGCCGTCAGCACGGGGAGCATCGGCCATTTCGCCTTCCATCCAGTTGCCGTTGGGGATGAACAGAGCCTTGTTCATCATCATGTCAGTCTGGCTCTGGGTATGGTTCAGAGCAACGGTGCCATCCATCAGGTAGCCATCGCTGCCGATCTTTGCCATGTTCTGGAAGACCTTGAGGGCCTCATCAGAGCTGAGGGAGCCGGGCGTGTAGGAGGCGACTGCCTTCATGTTGTCGATGCCGGTGGCAGAAGCCAGTGCGGGCCACAGCATGCTCTCAAGGTAGCCGGGGTAGATGCCCTGATAGGTAAACAGCGCGATACCCTTTTCCTTGGCCTTGTCGCCCAGTTCAAAGAAGTCATCCCAGGTCACGGGCGTTTCCCAGCCGTTCTCTTCGAACAGGGTCTTGTTGTAAACCAGACCCATCGGGCTGGCATCAAACGGGGCGATGTAGATTTTGCCATCGCCGTAGGGAGAGCACTTGGCAGAATCCAGCAGACCATCGATGACCTGATCCTTCAGCGGGGTGTCATCATCAATGCCGCCCTCCTCAAAGACATCGGACAGATCCATCAGCGCATGCTCCTTGACCATAGAGGAAATCAGGCCGGTGGAGTCGTTGTCGTTCATAGAGATGAAGTCGGGAACATTGCCTGCCACGATCTGCGGGCGGATGATGTCGCCAATCTTCGGGCTGATCTGCATATTGACAGTAACGCCGGGATAAGCGGCCTCAAAGCGCTTGGTGATTTCATCCCAGTAGTCAGAACCGTAACCGCCCTCGAACACTGCGATGTTCAGTTCTGTGTTTTCAAAAGTCTTTTCTCCGGTAGAGGCTTCGCTGGTAGCGGCGGACGTTGCTTCGGAAGAAGCGGCCTCACTGGATGCTGCTGCGCTGGAAGATGCTGCGCCGCCGCAGCCTGCCAGACAGGTAGCTGCCATTGCAGTGGCAAGCATCATGCTGATTGCTTTTTTCATGGTTTTCCTCCTAAAAATTATTCCTTCTTTGTTTGGGATGCGGCTCATCTGTCGTTCCCTGATTGCACTCTTATTATATCGGGCAAGCCGGATTTGATAAATGTATTCCCTTTACTTAAAGATGGATTTTATTGACTTTTTCTGTCGTTGCCCTTATAATTCAGGTAATGTATGGATAGATTGTAGTCACTTTGCACAAACGGAGGCCTATATATGTCACCAAATGCACAAAAAACGCGTGAGTTTTTCCCCAATGTGTTGCGACGAATCAAACTTCGCACCCGTCTGTTTGTGACATTTTTGATTATTTCTCTTGTTCCCGTCATCACGATTGGTATTTTTTCTTACCATGCATACACCCGATCCATGAACGAAAAGGTCAAACAGGCCGCCTTACAATCTATCGAACTACTCAATAATAATATGTCTACCCAGCTTGGCATTTATAGCGACTACATGGGTTCCATCTCCGTATCTGATACTGTACAGAATGGTGCCGCATCTGTCAATAAGGGACGCCCCCTTACAGGTGACATTGTAAATGGTATTGGTGAAACGATCGTCACCATTCCTTTTCAAAGTACCCACCTCAAAAACATCCGCGTTGTTTCCAATGACCGCACGGTCATCTACGATTTGGGTTATGATGACATTACGCCCCAGCGTTTTAATGAATTGCTGGATAACATTGAAGCTGCTTCTCCACAGGATAGTCTGCAATACATCCACACCTACCGTGCCAACGATAAAATTGTCATTGGCCGTAAAATCTATGATATGCACCACACCAGCACGCCGCTGGGGTATATCATGCTGTACATTGACGAATCCCAGCTGAGTCGCTACATATTTACCGATGTTTCCTTTGGCGAGGGGTCCAACTTCCTGCTGATTGATGCTGCCGGCAATGTGGTTTCTTCTCAGAACGCGGAACTGCTGGGAGAAGATTTGGCCGATGACCCGATTTTCCAGCAGATCACGGCGCATCGGCAGGCGGGTGAAAACAACTTTTTATGCGAGCTGAACGGTGTAGATACGCTGACGATTTTCAAATACAACACGACCTATAATGTATATCTTGCGGCCACGATTCCGCAGGCATATATTACCAACGGCACAAGAACCATCAATATGATGCTCATCGCGCTGGCCGCAGTGCTGGTCGTTGTCAGCTTGTTCCTGACACTGCTTGTCTATCGCAGCGTTATGCACCCTATTGACAACATGGTTGCCGCCTGCAATGCGAAAAGCGATGAGGAAATCGGGCTGAAAATCAATGATACCAGCCCCGACGAGCTCGGATTTCTGGCGCGCACCATCGACAACATGGTCAACGAAATTGGTCTGCTGGCGCAGCGCTGGAGCGATGATCAGCGCAAAATGCGCGAGTTGGAATTGCAGACCCTGCAATATCAAATCAACCCGCACTTCCTGTTCAATACCCTGAACACCTTAAAGTGGATTGCCACACTCAATCATGTTACCCCGGTCAGCCATGGTATTGATGCCCTCTCTTCTCTGCTGCAAAGCACCCTTATTAAAAAGGATGAATTGATTCCGTTTGATGATGAGCTGCGCAACCTGAAGAACTACTGCGACATCCAGCAGCTGCGTTACGCAGGGCACTTTGAGATGGAATATCAAATTGAAGATGCTGCCGGATACTGGACAGTACCGCGCTTTATTTTGCAGCCGCTTGTAGAGAACTCCATCCTGCACGGCACGGCGGATGAAGATGATTTTGTCACCATCACCGTCCGTGCCACCGTGAGCGAGAATCTGCTTACCATTCATATCTCCGATACCGGCTGCGGTTTTGACCCCAGTGCCATCAAGGAGAAAAATTCTGAGCGCTTCTCCGGCATTGGATTGAGCAACGTAGATGAGCGTATGCGTCTGCACTACGGAAATGAATACGGTCTTACGATTGAAAGTGCCCCCGGCACCGGCACACAATGTATTCTCCGTATTCCAAATGAAGCCATTCGTTGAGGTAACACAATGTATAATTTATTGCTTGTAGATGATGAGCCACTGATTAAGGTCGCTTTCCAGTCCGCCGTGGAGTGGGGCAAGAACGGATTCCTGCTGGCGGCAACAGCCAGTAATGGGCAGGAAGCGCTGCACATTGTAGAGACACAGCACATTGATGCGGTTATCACGGACTTGAAAATGCCCGGCATGGATGGGCTTGCACTCATTCATGAACTGAAAAAGCGCAGCTTTACCGGTCCGATTCTGGTATTGAGCAACTATTCCGATTTCGATTCCGTGCGCACGGCTCTGACGGACGGTGCCTATGACTACTTCCTGAAAATCAATATGAACGGGGAAAGCATCGGTGAGCATCTGGAAAAGATGGCCAATTTGCTTCGTGTCCAGCAGCAGCGCCAGACGGAGGAGGACCACCGATCCTTTGCCATTGAAGCGCAGAAAAAGGAGAATGCCCTGATTCACTGCGCCCAATGGGTAACGTCCACTGCTGAACCCTCCCCTGCTTCTAATCCGTTTTCCATGCTGCTGGAACCGTTGTCCTTTCCTATCCGGCTGTTTACCGTCACTTTAATTCCCGCAAAAACTCATCCTATGCCCGCGCTGGATGCTGTGACCGACTTAATTACCGAGGTTTTCGATGAAATCAGCGGCAAAGTATTTCTGCACACCCATGAGGATGAAATCTGTGGGCTGATCAGCAATGAAAGCCTTGTAGCCTCCGGGCGTACTCTGGATAAGAAACTTGCCCGCTTGCAACGGCAGGTCACAACATATTTTCTGGATGCCCCGGTCATCATCTACCACGACAAGCCCATTTCACTGGCTGAACTCCGCCAGGGCTACCAACTGTGTGAGGATTCTAAGGCACTCGCCTTTTATGTAGGGCGCAGCGCTCCCCTAAGGGCAACGGCACACACAGTTACCGCCCAATCCTTCCATGTCTCTCAGGCAGAACTGTCCAAGGCCACCGCTGCAGCAGCGCAAAATGCCGATGAATTACAGATGCAGATTGCTGTTCATACTTTCTTCCAGAATTGTGCGGCACTCTGTATGCCGCCGCAGCGCGTCCGTGAAGCCTGCCATCTGTTACTGGAGCGTCCCGGCGAGAATATGATTCCGCAGGAGACACTGGAGCAAACCTTTAAAGAAATAGAAAAAGCCCCCACCGCGGAGGCTCTTGAACAACTGCTCTGCTTGATTTTGCAGGAGCGCATGGGACTTAGCAAAATTGCCTTGAGCAAATTCAAAAAAGAGGTGCAGGCCGTCATCATCTATGTAAACGCGCATTATATGGACAAGCTGACGCTGGACAGCATCGCCGACTATGTAGGGCTGAACCGGGAATATCTGAGCCGCCTGTTCTCCAAAGAGACCGGCACCGGCCTGTTCCAGTACATCAACGAGGTGCGCATGAAACGCGCCGGTGAGATGATCCGCAGTAATAAGCAGGTCTATATCAAGGAAGTAGCTGCCGCCGTAGGTTTTGATGACCCCTACTTTTTCTCGCGGAAGTTCAAAGAATTTTATGGGAAGACACCGAGCGAATATGCGGAGGGATAAAGGTTAAGATGGAACTCATGGAACGATATTAAGGAAACCCTTTTGTGCCACTTTCAAAAGTAGCTTCTTGCTTTTTCTTTATAACTTCCTACCTTTCTAGTAGCGTAATATATCCAACGCCTATCTTATATAAATAAGAAGCATTCAATCATTTTTATTGGTTTGTCAGATAAGCTCATTTTTGCTATTGCAACCGCACGGTTAGTTGAGTTGTCGCTTTTTGCTCTATCTGTGGTCAAACATGCAATTGGTGCGCTCTAATGATAGTTTAATCCTTACTTTGTTTCCTCTGTAAACAAAGACTCTTAATCTCAAAATAAAACTCCGTATTGAAATCATAAAGTGTGATTTCAATACGGAGTTTTTCTCTTCAAGTCATGTGTAAAAATTGTTCTTTCTCTTTAATTAGTAATTGAATCATTCTTTCGAAAAACATGGAGTTTTTATGTTATTTAAAATACGGAAATCTGATGTATCTACGCACTACCACAACACACGGACTTTCTTGAACAAATACCGTGATATTTCGTGGATTCTGGAAGTTTCTGATCTCAACTTACAGAAGGAGTTCAAGACCACGTATGAGCTATTCACCGATTCCCCACTTGTTGCTAGTGAGGTCAAGGATGGAGGCAACCCGCCAGAAAACTATACCTATGCCTTGGTGCGCAGTAAAAAGATGATGCAACTTACCGACACCGCAATTGACCTGATGCGCCGCAAGCATAAAAAGAGCGAGTTCTATTACTGGATTTTATACTACGCCTATCTCTCCCCGCAGCAGTGCGAGAATGCGGGTGCAATTTTGCAGTCGCTCGAAACCAAGGGTATCTCCATTTCTCTGCGCACCTACTATGTCCATCGGGATGAAGCTATTGAGATTCTCAGCTCGATATTGTGGGGATATACCTCTCAGGATTGCGAGAAAATCACAAAACTGCTGACACTCGATTGATCCTGCATAACATCCGCACAAAATCAGCAGGGAGAAGGCCTTTTTTCCTGCACAGCCAATTTGTTATCATGGTAATGGCCTACTTTTGGCGATTTATATAGTACTTTTGCACACAGGAGGTTTCAATGTTCAAGAAAAACACACATTCTTTTTCTCATAAGCGCATAAAAGCAGCCCTTTGTGCTGCCATGTGCAGCGTACTGACCGCAATGCCCGCTTTTGCAACCGGCGAGGATAATTTCTCTACCGCCACAACCGGCACCACCGTCTGGACGAAAGCCAGCGAGATCATGCAGGATGTCTACTCGCAAATCATTTCTATCTCCACCGTCACTGCCGTGGTCTGCGCCGCCGTTGCCCTGCTGCTGATGAACTTTTCCAAGAACGGCAAGACCGTGGACGACTCTCGCGCATGGCTCAAGCGCATTGCCATCACCTGGGCGATTCTGAACGGTCTCGGCTTCATCATGGCTTATGTCACGCCGTTCTTTCAGGGCGGCACTTGGAATCCGTAACTACGCGTAATTATAACGAGGAGGTGAACGCCTTTGGGCATTTTAGACGGTATTGTCGATTGGCTGGCAACGCAGGTGATGAACCTGCTGGATTTGGCATCTACCTCGGTGCTCGGCGCGTTTGGCTGCAATATGGACACGTTCAAGCGGTACTTCCCTGCTGCTTCGGCTATGTATGAAATCTTCATTTGGACGGCCATCGGGCTGGTACTGCTGAACCTTGTGTGGCAGCTTTACCGCTGCTATGGTGCCGGGTTTGACATCGATACCGAGAATCCCATCAATCTGGTGGTGCGTTCTATGATTTTTCTGCTGCTGATTTGGTACTGCGACGACATCGTCAACCTTGCCTTGCAAATCGGCGGCACGCCCTACAACTGGATTCTGGACAGCAGCCTGCCCGGCGTGCAGTTTGGAGACTTCAATTCCGTACTGCTCGTCATCATTGGCGTGATTGCCAACGGCTCAGTAGCGCTGATTGCTCTGATCCTTGTTGTGATTCTTGCATGGAATTACTTAAAGCTGCTTTTGGAAGCTGCCGAGCGATATGTTGTGCTTGGAATTCTAGTCTTTACTGCGCCGCTTGCCTTTGCCATGGGTGCGGCGCGCGGCACAAACAACATTTTCAAAAGCTGGTGCCAGATGTTCGGCGGGCAGCTTCTGCTGCTGATTATGAACGCATGGTGCTTGAAGCTGTTCATCAATATGGTCGGGGAATTTCTCGCCAATCCTCTGTCCTTATAGGAGATTTTTTACGTGAAAAAAACTCTTTTTTCTTTATTCAACGCTGTTAGCCTTGCTCTCCTGTACTGCCCGGCTGCTTTTGCTTTGACCGAGGATGAAGCTGCTGCGGCCGTGGACGCACAGGGTAAGGATGCGGTCTCCGGGAATCTGTTCCTGTGGTTGCTGTGCGCTATCGCCTTTCTGAAAGTCGCCACCAAGCTGGACGGTATCCTGCATTCACTGGGCATCGGCGTTTCTCGTTCGCCCAGCTCGATGCTCTCCGAGGCATTGCTGGCTTTCCGTGGTTTTGACATCGGAAAAGCCTTTATGGGGCTGGGCGCTGCAAAAGCCGCCGCTTCAACTGCTACCGCAAAAGCCACACCCAGCAACACCTTTGCAGGCGGGCTTTCCGGCATGGTAAGCCGTCATGTGCAGCAAAGTACAGCAAGCTCCATCAGTGGACAATCCGGCGGCATCGGTACATCCTTGGGCGGTGCCATGTATCACAACAGCCTTGGCAAAGATGGCGGCTTCGCCAGCAAGGTCATCGGCTCTATCGCCACCGGGCAGACAGGCGGCAGTATTACAGGTGACAGCGCCGTGGAAGCGCTCAATGGTTATTTTGCAGGTACCAGCGACATGGACGCTATGCAGATTCCCGCCACCGGTGAAAATATTTCTTCTGCAATGACAGCAACTGAAAACGATGCCGTGATGGACTCTCCTATCCCCGCCACACCGCTGGCGCTGGAGGGCGATAGCACGATTGACGTTTCTCCAACAAGGGATAGCGAAATTGCCATGCGCGCCGGCGCTAGTCCTGCTGTTACGGAGCAGACCACCATTCCCACTTCGTCCTCTATCCAGCAGGCCGCCATGAACCGCGTGCTGCTGGGGCAGATGGGCAACAGCGTCACCGATGTAGAAATCGGCGGCGGCAAGATTCAGGGACGCGAGATTATCCCCGGACGCGGGCAGATTCAGTTTGCCATGTACAACGCCCGTCAGTATGAGAAGCCGGAGGGCCGCTTCACAGAACAGACATCCCGCGACGGTGAAAAGTGGTACAAGGTCTACGCCACGACCCAAGTAAAAAAAACGTCCACCGTTCAGGACGAACGTGGGCGTATGCAGTATGATGAGCGCAGGGTTGCCGCCATGCCAAAGGCTCCGGCGCGGAGACACTAAATGATTGAAAATGATACTCAAAATTCCCGACAAGCTGCTTCAACAGTGTTTCACAACGCACTCAGCACTCAAACTTGCCAAAATCGCACAGGCGGGAATACAGGGCGGCCCTGTCGGGGCCGCTGCAGAAGCTGCGGTGCAGTATCGCAAGGAAGTACTGGTCGTTGCCATTGCAGTCTTACTGCTGCCGGTTCTGGTTCTGATTATGCTACCCGGCGCGATTTTCGGTACGCTGACACAGCCCAGCACAGCGGTCAATGATGGTTTGGAAATTGCAGCCAATGTAATCCAGCTTCGCAATGCGGTATCGGATATTTTGCAGGAAGCCTACGAGAATACCCTTGCCGAAATAGAATCCGGGCGTACAAACCTTACATACAGCGATATTGTCGATTCTGTGGGCGGTCATGTCTCCTACAATGCCTTTCAGCTCATTTCTATGTACTGCGCTTACCAAGGCGAGGACGACTATACCAAAATCAGCCTGGCTGACCTTTCTGAGCAGGTACAAGCACACCATGCAGAATATTATACTTACATCACCTCCGAAGAAGTCCGCACCGAACCAGTGCAGAAAGAGGTACGCGGGCAGACCATAACTGTACAGGAAGATCACACCTACACTGTTTTCACACTTTCTTATGTGGGCGATGACTACTTTGCCGACACGGTTTGGCAGCTTGACGACAAGCAGAAAAGCTATGCTGATGCCTATGCGCACAATCTGACCGTCTACCTCCATGAAATAGAAGAACGTGAGGACATCTCGATTCTGGGGCAGATCAATGATTCACTTATTGATGATAACTCTCCTGCTCCGAGCGGCGGGTTCGGCAATCCGTTCAACGACCCAAACTGGGAGCAGCACATCACTTCTTTCTTTGGCAAACGCGAGGATGTCGGTATTCCCGGCAAGGATACCACCAACCACAATGGTTTGGATATTGCCTATCCCTACGGTACGCCGATTCTTGCAGTGGAGGCCGGCACGGTCATTAAAGTAGGGTATCATGTCAGCTACGGCAACCATCTGGTCATCAACCACGGTGGCGGGTATTGCACCCTTTACGCCCATTGCAGCCAGCTTTTGGCACAGGTTGGCGATATGGTGAATAAGTACGACACCATTGCCAAGGTCGGCGCTACCGGCGATGTGACTGGAAACCATCTGCATATCTGTGTCATCATCAACGGCATCTACGTAAATCCAAAGGATTACCTTAACTAATTCAAGCGGATATTTTTGTGCTTTTCGCGCACTTTACATTTTTTCTTTTCTCTCCCCTACTCACTTGCACGCCGACTTCGGTACTTGTTGCTATAGCGCATTTTCAATTTGTCTCTGTTGCCGCTGTCTCTGTTGTTATAGTTTTAATTTGGCTTCTACTCCTCCCCTATCTCACTTCATTATTTATACGACTGCTGATAACGGAGATTGTTACCGCACATTTTTTCATTCCTCTCTATTTCAACCTAATAACTACCGAAAGCATGCCGAGGTTTTTACCGCGAAAAAAGCTCTGCTCGCTCTCTCACCATGCCTCAAGATGACTCACTGGCCTTTCCTCAGCCTATTTATAAAAAGCTGAAAGCTACAAAATGTACATTTATCATGAAATATACATTTTGTTTTTATTATTGTTTGAATTACGCCCGTCCAATCCGACCTATGCATTTCGATTTTTTTCGCGTTTTTTTCGCGTTAAGTATCTATTTTTTTGTGCATCCACTCTGCGGTAGAGTTGCACATTTTAGTCGTTCTATCGTTATTATTATTTGTACTTTCTCTGATTTTTTCTCTCGGTAAATTTCTCCGTTTATATAAATCACCTCTATTTTCGTTTACATTTTGTTGTTTTGTGCAAAGTATATACGAATTGTATTCCTTTGTAACGTAATTACCCTGCTTTTCCTATGTTTTCTTATTCCTCTCCTCCCTCTTCTGATTTCAGTAAGTACTATTTTCCCTCAAGCATTCAAACAGAATTGCTTCTACAATTTTTCTTTTTATGATCCATCGTATCCGACACCAAAGCAGAGATTATTACCGCGAAAAAAGTTTCTTACTTCATACATACACTTTTCTTTGTGAGCATTCGCGTAAAACGGCTTCCTTTTATCACGAGTTTTTTACCGCGAAAAAAATTAGTTTATCCCTATTCCCCTGCACTCCGCCATCTCGGTGTAAGCGTTGATCTCTATCTATTTTAAGTTTCTGCCCAAGCCCCATCTGTTACTTCTCCTTTATATTTGCCTACACCCCAAAACGGAGATTGTTACCGCGCGTTTTTCTCTGTATCTTCCTTTGCAACTGAACTCCTCAATTTCGAGGTTTTTACTGCACCATTTTTCCTGCGCATCTTTCGCAACAATAAAGCAGAGTTTTTTACCGCGAAAATTTTCATTTTCCCACTCTCTTTTGCTGTTCAAAAAGGACTACTTCTGCAAATCTTCGTTTTTATACCCGTAAACATTCTTATAACCAAGCCTATAACATGAAAAAAGAGCTTTTTTCGCTCAAAACGGAGATTCTTTCATCTTAACTGCCATGAAATTGTCTCCGTTTAACGGAAAAGGAATCTCCGTTTTCAAATGAAAGAACCTCCGTTATCTCGGAAAGAATCTCTGTTGTAAATAGAAAAAACCTCCGCTTCTTCTATATATAATAATAAAATATAAAAGAGTAAAAAGTAATTATATAAGTCTTTAAGAAAAACGAAAAATAAAAATCATCTGTTAAAACCGTTTGACAATCTTTTTTAGATAAGGTATGATATTTAGTATGATGTGTAGGTGTACCCTTATCTAAATCTACGAATGCACTCACAGATTTTCCATGCCGACAGTTCCCCTTATTTGACGATTGGTTTATAAAGAAAGGTATAGACAAAGTGGATTCTCAATCTTTTGTCTTATAGTATTCTATGAAGAAAATAGATGAAAGCAATCAAATTAGCGAAGCCGTAGATACAATCGTTGGTGAAGTTATATCGGATGAAAAGCCGAATGACGGAAAGCAGCAAGCAGGTCTAAAAAAGAGGGATACCTATGCTTTCGGCTCTTTTATTACAAAAAGTAACGATCTGATTCAGCGCACAAAGTATTCCCTACCCCGCAATGAGCAAAAAATCCTTTTTATGTTGCTGTCAAAGATAGATCAGCGACATGATTTGGACGCATCGAAATACTATACGATTTCGTTCGATGATTTTGCAAAACTTACGGGCGTAAATGCAATGGACAGTGGTTACGCAAACTACCTGCGCAAAACCATTGAAAGCCTAGAAAATAGGATGTTCTGGGTACCTCTTGGTAACGATCAGTACAAGACTATGTCATGGGTCAACCGTGGTTCTATCGTTGACATGAAGAAAAAAACGATAAGTATGCGCTTTAACCCGGACATTTGGAAAGATATCGCACAGCTCACCAGCAACTATACTTCTTACAGCATTGAGTATTTGCTCATGATGCAAAGCACCTACTCGATGCGTGTCTATGAGATAATTTTGTCTTATGACAACGGAAATAATAGAGACTATTCTTACAATAATGGATTGATTTTTGAACCCGTTACAGAAGAAGTGCTGCAAAAGTTTCCCAATAAGCGCGATGCGTTGAAAGGATTTAAGTATAAGCGTTTTGACATAGAAGAATTCAAGGGAATGCTTTCTATGCCAACGCGTGATGAAATCAACAGAAGCAAAAGCAAGAGTAAAGACAGTTCTGCGGCCAAATTCAGCCGCGATAAACCACTTACCGAAAAGTATAAGGTTTTCTCCGATTTTGAGAAGAATGTTCTGGTAATGGTCAAAAAAGAAATCAATGAGATGACGGATCTCTGGTTTGACTATGAGCCCGTTCGTCGGCGGGGAGTCCGAAAATACGAATTTCTCTATATTTTTATCAAGTATAAAAATCGAGAAGAGATGAAAAACGTCAGGGCCTTTCATCAAGAACACAAAGGCGCTGATACTGAAATCGGAAGAAAACCGCGAAAGCGCCGCAGCACTGTCAACAAGGAAACGCTGGAGCAGTACAATCAGCCGTTGGCCGAGTCCATACTAACTACAACTTATCGTTTGGCGCGAAACGAGTTGGAGGCAAAAGCCAAATATCAGACGTATGAGGAAAAATTGACACCGGACGAGAGAAATATATTTATTGATGTATTCACATACGCGGCAAAGATTTTGACTAATACAAAGAAGAAAGATCAAGCAGAGGAAACGTTTGAAGCGCTGAACCGAATTATCAAGGATAACGATGGTTTGAAAACATGGGCATTGGGAATGAGCGTTAAATATAAGGCAATGCTCGAAAAGGCCCAAGAAAGAAAATCCGCACAATACTATCGCACAGTGGTTTACAACGACATAATAGAAAACTCTGCGGCCATCATAAGTGATGGTAAACGTCGTGCTGCTATGCTGGATGGCGATAGATCAAATCTATTCAAGGTGGATTGGGCAGCCATGTTTGAAGATTAAATAAGAACTATGAGAAAAGCGGTCTGCTAAAATGGCAGACCGCTTTTCTGCTTAACGGAGCGGCAAAAGAAAGCGCAAATGAAAACAGCAACAGGTACTTAAGTCTTAGCAAACTTATTTAGAAAAAAGAAGCGCGGGCATTGCCCTATAATTCGTGTTGACATAGTAGATGTATGTGATATAATTAGTTTATCAACTGTTTGCTCCGAAGTTGGGTAACAGAACAAAATGCGAATAGCAACAGGTACGCAAGTCACAAAACAACCTGTTGAAGCAGGACGCTGCATTTAACAACAGGTACGCGAGTCTTTCCAATACACAACTGACGAAATGAGGAAATAGTAATGGCGGCACAGATTATTACGATCGCCATCGAAAAAGGTGGGGCGGGCAAAACAGTCACAGCTTCGAACCTCGCCTATCTGATGGGTGATGAGGGCAAAAAGGTTCTCTGCATAGATACAGATCCACAGGGAAATCTTACAAGTGCGCTGAGCGGCGGAAATGGCATTACAAGCGGAGTTTATAATGGAAAAGCGCTCTTTGATATGTTTGACGGATTTCGATACACTAGGACAAGAGACTATATTGTTGAAACCGAATATGAAAACGTTGATATGATTCCGTGTAGTGCGCAGACACCGCGCATCAATCAGCGAATTCCGGGAATCTTTGAGGACGCACAGACGTATTTCAAACCGGGAGACCCCAAGTGCCTGTCCAATATGGGCGAGTTCCTTTATTACTTTCTGAACCAAGTCAGAGAAGATTATGATTACATAATTATTGACACACAGCCTACCCGCGATTCGCTTTTGCTGACAAATGCAATTAACGCAGCGGATTATGTACTGATTCCTTCGCTTTGCGAAGCTAATTCTCAGGAATCGGCATTCCGTACCTATGCGCTCTGCAATGAACTTAGAAATACACCGGGCAGCCACTTGAAAGGCATCGGCGTTATTCTTACCATGGTTGTAAAAAAGGCAGCTTCCACAAAAATTATCCGCGACCAATGCAAGCAGGTTCTTGGCGCGTCTCTTTATAAAACGGAAATTCCCAGTGGTCTGAGTGTGAATATGTCTGTTACGAAACATCTTCCTGTGTGTTTTATGGCGAAAACGCAGCCTGTGGCGGTGGCCTACAATAAGGCCTATGAAGAGTTAAAGTCTCGATTGGAAAAGATTGGGGTGAACTAAAATGGCAATGAAGAAAAAAACGAAGGGAAACATAACGGCTCCCAGTCTTCCCGGAAAAGATATGCTTGCAGAAGTCAACAACAATGAGGCAGGCAATATTTATAATAGCCTTTTTGCAAAAAACAGAAAGGTTGAATACGATAACAAGGATATTGCGCTGGTGAATATCCGAACAAATCCTGACAATCAAATCTTCCGCGCAATGGATGATGACGAAGATATTCGCATTTTAGCAGAGGACATTAAACGCAACGGCCTGATGCATAACCTTGTTGTATTTCCTGAGCAGGAAGAAGGAAGTACGGTATACGTTCTTCTTTCCGGCGAGCGTCGCTTTCGTGCGCTGAACTATTTGCAGGAAAAAGGCGATGCAACATGGAATATTGTGAATTGCAATGTTGTGACAACACCTTTGGCCGAAAATGAGAAAAAGGTGCTGCTGTACAGTGCAAACTTGCAGGTTCGTGGCGGTTTTAGTGACGAAGCTATTCGACGCCAGGCAATAGCGGAGTTTATTACCTGCTTACAAAGAGAGCCTTACAATATGAGCAGGGAAGAAGCGTTGAACGCGACAAAAAGTGTAAGCACGGTAAATCCGCGCACGATTGAGCGTGATGCACGTATAGAAGAAAAACTGAAGGGTAAGTTAAAGACTCTACTGAATGATAAATTTTTAACGAGAAGCGAGTGCGAGACTTATCTCCGTTTTGAAGAGGATAAGCAGGATGAAATTGCAAATCGATTTAAGAAACTGCAAGCGGTGGATTGCCACAGTGATGATGCAGAAAGCGCTGGGAAAAATTATGTAGAAGTTCTCAGAGATACTTTGCATGATGCATTTAGAGAACTTCTTTATGATGCACAGCGGCAGGGAACAACAAGAGAATATGAAGCTGCTTATGAAAAGGCCATCAGTTACTTTGATGATGGGCTTGCCGACTTGAGCGCAAAAGCGGACGAATATGGCAGAGTAAAAGCAAGCAGTAAACCCGAAGAAATATCTGCAATCAATTATGAGGGCAAGAAAGAGGCGGCCAAGGATCGTGTTCGCAAAGAACATGAGGTGACCGAGACCAAGAGCAGTGTAATACAGAAAAATGTGCCGCAAATGGTCAAAAAGCTGAACAAGACATACAGCAGCAAGGCTTTTGTAAAAGCGCTGAAAGGCGTATCTAAAGAATCCAGAGACGCAGATGTTGCCGCATTGAATGAGATTATCGAAATCTCTACGAAGCTAAAAAATATTATAGAGGCGATTGAGTAAGGTCGGTGGCGGCAATGAAGAAAAAGGAACGGGTTCTGATTCGCTTCCGGCCGGAGATATACGAGTGCTTTGAATTGGAAGCAGCGTATGAAGGACTTCGGGTAGGAACCATCGCAAACCGACTACTTATCAGCGAAATCAAAAAAGTTGCAAGGGTAGGGAAGGGGCATTGCGTTGTATCCGGCTCGGAAGAAGATATGGCGATTCCAGAAGGAAAAAAACAAGACTATTATGTACTGCCAGCAAGCAGAGATGTAATAGAATACCTGCCGGAGCAAACAGGGAAGCGAGGAGGAAAGCCGATCAATAAGCAGGTCACATTTTACCTGACCGAGGAGCAACTCGAAATTCTGAAAGCTGTTGTCCGCATACAGGATATTCGTAAATCCATGGATTGTGGAGAAATCGTGACCTATAGGTTTGCCGTGCTTGGCCTGCTGTTAAATAACGAGGCATTGAACAGAAAGCAAACGGTTATACGATAAAAAGAGCTGCAAGAAAGATTTCTTGCGGCTTTTATGTTTATAAAACAGCGAAAAATACCATCTTGACAACAGGTACGAGAGTCGGAATACGTTTCCTACCCACAAGGGAAGTCCATTGACAGAAAACGATAAATATGCTATACTCCACCTGTAAATGATTTTTGTGCCTTGCGCACACGTTGTTTAAGTTTGTAATTCGTGCCAGCAGCCTTGTCCTGCCCGTATCGGGTGGACGCTGCCGGCACTTTTCTTTTTTATAACTGGGTGAGAACGCCCAACCATAGCGAGAATGATCGTGGTTCACGGTTTGCCGTGGACATCAGGCATTGCCTGCGGTCATTCTCGCTTTTTTTTATTTTGTTTCAAGGCCAATCGGCTTTGAGAAATACATTTTATATAAGAAAGGTGGAATGCCAAATGAACGAGCAGGCAAGACCCAAAGCAATCGCACGGCGCATCACACGCCCGCGCAAGGTAAGACCCATCCCGCGCAATTTGCGGTATCGGCTGTACCATGTGCGCACCCGGCCCAAGCGCCCCTATCGCCAGCGCGAGAGGAGGGGCTGAAGATGCCGGAACACATACGGCAGGAACCCAAGGTGCTGGTCAGCACCGAAAACCTCACCGAGCAGGAATGGCTGGCATACCGCAGGCGGGGGATAGGCGGCAGCGATGTCGCTGCGATCCTCGGCATTTCTCCGTTTCGCACTGCCCGCGACCTGTACGACGACAAGCTGAACATTGCTTCGGCTGCCGATGATGCAGGCAACTGGGTAGCGCTGGAAATGGGGCATCTGCTGGAACCGCTGGTCGCCCGGATTTTCGCCAAGAAAACCGGGTTGGAGGTTTTCCAGATCAAGAAAATGTTCCAACACCCGCAGTATCCCTTCATGCTGGCAGATGTAGACTACTTTGTCCGCCTGCCAAACGGAAAAATTTCGATTCTGGAAATCAAAACGACCAACTACAACGCAAAAGACCACTGGTGGAAGGACGGCGAGGAATGTGTTCCCGTCTATTACGAAACACAGGGGCGGCATTACATGGCCGTTATGGATATGGATGAAATCTTCTATTGCTGCTTGTACGGCAATAACGAGGACGAAGTCATCATTCGCCACCTGTACCGTGACCGGGAATATGAGCAGGAGATGATTTATCTGGAACGTGAGTTCTGGCATGACCACATCCTGACCCGCATCCCGCCGCCCTACACCGAGGACGGCAGCCTGATTCTCGAAAGTCTGCGCCGCCGCTTAGGTGTTGCGGATAAGACAATTCCGGCCATCCAGTTGGACAACGACCTGTCCGTCACTATGCTGCGGTATCTCCGCTTGCAGGAGCAAAAGCAGCAGGTGGAAACACGGGTCAAAACGCTGGACGCAGAAATGCAGCGGCTGAAAGGGCAAATGGTTGCCAAACTGGGCGGCAGCTGCATGGCGATGGGGGAGTATGGTGGTACACAGTACACCATCAGCTACAACCCCGTCAGCCGGATAGGCATCACGAGAGACAACCTCCAAAAGCTGAAGCTGCTGCACCCGGATATTTATGACGAGTACGTCACGGTATCGGAATCGCGGCGGTTCAGCATCAAGGCAAAAGCGGCGGACGAAGTCGCCTGACAAAGAAGGGAGCGTGCCTATGCACGACAGTGAACAGGAACACAGCGGCATTACCGGTTGCCGTGTCACCTACGAATCTACGATTTTTTACAACGAAGCAAACAAATTCTCCATCATCGTTGTCAAAACCAATGATCCGCGCATTCCGCTGCAGGCTTGCAGCGGCCGCTATTACGGCGACCGTATGCTGCGCTTTACGGCGGTGGGGTACGAACTGCCCCGCACCAAGGCGGTGGAGCTGGAACTGGACGGTGAGTGGGTCGAGAGCAAGTACGGCTATCAGCTGCAGGTCGAGCAGTGGCAGGAAATCGTTCCGCAGACAGCGGACGGTCTGCTGGCATACTTGGGTTCTGGGCTTATCAAGGGCATCGGTCCCAAGACGGCAGAGGACATTGTTGCCACGTTCGGACCGGACACCCTGAATATCCTTGACAACGAGCCGGAGAAATTGCTGCAAATCCGCGGTATCACCGAGGGCAAGCTCAAGGACATTGAGGAATCCTACGCCGAGAGCCGCGTTCTGCGCAACCTTATGAGCCTTTTGGGACCGTTCAAAATTACGCCCGCCACGGCGCTGAAAATTTATCAGAACTTTGGTCCGGCGTGTGTGGACATCCTCAAAAAATGTCCGTATGACCTGTGCCAGATTTCCGGCTTCGGATTCAAGCGTGTGGATGGCATCGTCCGTAAGACGGATAACCGCCTGCGCAGCGCCGAGCGCATCAAGGGTGCGGTGCTGTACACGCTGGAGGATGCCCGCGGCAAATCGGGACATTTGTTTCTGCCATCGGAAGATTTGGTAAAGGAAACGCTTCTGCTGCTCAACGCACCTATTCCCATCCCGGAACAGCGCGTCCGCGCCGAGGAGGTGCAGGAAACCTTGCAGCAGATGATTCTGCACGGCGCAGTGGTCACCTATAAGCAGTACCTGTACAGCCCGCGTGTGTTCGGGCAGGAGGACGACACCGCCCGCATGATTGCCGAACGGCTTGCCAACATCAGTGTGGCTGAGAATATCGAGTCTGCGCTGAAAGCGGTGCGCGAAAGTCTGGGCATTACGCTTTCCCAAAAGCAGGAACAGGCGGTACGCACGGCATTTCAGCATGGGCTGACGATTATCACCGGCTCGCCCGGTACCGGCAAGACCACCGTGTTAAAGGCCATCATCAAGGTGTTCAAGAACCTGCACCCGAAAGGAAAGTTCGCCCTTATGGCTCCCACAGGTCGCGCCAGCCGCCGTATGGCGGAAAGCACCGGCGTAGACGAAGCCCGCACGCTGCACAGCGCACTGGGGCTTGGCACCGGGGAAGAAGTGGGCGATGGCGAGCGCGTCCGCTTTGTGGATGCCGACCTCGTCATTGTGGACAAGTTTTCTATGGTGGATATGTGGCTGGCACAGCAGTTCTTCAAACGCATCAGTCAGCATACGCGGGTCGTTCTTGTGGGCGACCCGAACCAGCTGCTCAGCGTGGGCGCCGGCAACGTGTTCTACGAGCTGATCCACAGCGGAATGGTGCCTGTCACGGTGCTGGATTGGATTTTCCGCCAGTCGAAAGACGGATTGATTGCCTACAATGCGAAGTTCATCAACGAGGGTAGCACCAAGCTGTACTACGGTAATGACTTTGTGTTCGTGGACAGCCCGACGCAAATCGAGACGGCGCGGCGCATCCAAGACATTTACTGCAAAGAAGCCGCCGAGCGTGGCATCGAAAACGTGCAGATCCTTTCGCCGTTCCGCGAGAAAGGCGAGGCAGCCTCCGAGCAGCTTAACCGAGCCATTCGGGAACGGGTCAATCCGTTCCGCTCGGCTGAGGAAGAAGTAAAGATAGGCAACCGTACCTTCCGCGTCCATGACCGCGTCATGCAGACAAAGAACACCGAAAAAGTGTCCAACGGTGATCTTGGTTTTATCACCGGGATTACCACAGGCAGCAAGGGCGAACGGCTCGTGCAGATGGATTTTGGCGGCGACCGCAAGATGAACTACACGCTGGAACAGCTGGCGCACGTTGACCTTGCTTACGCTACTACAATTCATAAGGCCATGGGCAGCGAGTTTGAAACGGTCATTATCCCCATCGTCAAGGCACACACAATCATGCTGTATCGTAATTTGTTGTATACAGCCGTGACCCGCGCCAAGAAAAAAGTCATCCTTGTGGGGCATAAGCCGATTCTGTTTATGGCGGTTCACCGCGCTGACATCAGCAAGCGCAATACCATGCTGGGCGAGCGCATCCGCCTGTACTGCAAGGCATACCACACCGAACGAAACGCACTGCCGGAACTGCAACAGGCCGGCTGAATACAAAATTGAAGGGAGAAATCACCCATGAAAGGGAATCAAGAACCTATGCTGTACACCACCAACGCCACTGTGGCATCCTTAAACCATGTACCCGGCTTTGACCCGCTGAAATTCCTGCGCCGCACAACTTCCCGCAAGACCGGGGAGGACGTGATGCGTCTGGATCTGCGGTACAAAAAGCTGTGGTTCCGGCTGGCCTGCCCCACGGGGCGGCTGAAGCTCAACGCCCTGCGCATCACCGAGAAGATGGCGATTTTTGAAGCCAAGGTCTACCGTGACCGCGAGGATGCCGAGCCGCTGAGCAGCTATGTTGCCAACTGCACACTGGACGCAACGCCCGGTGGGCTGTATGTGGAGGCTGCGCAGGAAGAAGCGCTGGATACGGCGCTCTCCAATGCGGGCTTTGGCATCCAGTTTGCCGATGTGAGCGTTGAATCGGAGGAGTACGGCAGCGAGGTGCCGATGGGGGCAAAAGTGGAGATTGCAAAACCTGTGCAGACAAAAGCAGAAGTTGCCAAGCCTGTGCAAAAGCAACCCGAAGCTGTGAAGAAAACCCCGCAGGAATCGGTTAAGTCTGACCCGCTGGATGCCATCATGGCGGACGATATGCCTGTTCCCGAACAGACTACGGCAGAAGTCGTAAAAAAGCCTAAGACGGTTGTGCCGGAATCCGTACAGCCTGCGCAGACACCGGCAGAACCGCCGCAGAATGTCATTGTGCTGGAACAGGAGCCGCCCGCCGCTGCGTATACCCAAAGCACCCCGGTGGAGGAGATCCGCCGCCGGATGACCTACGAGCAGGCGCAGAACGTCATTGTGGACTGCGGCACCTGCAAGGGTTGGACGCTGGCACAGGTGGCTGACCGCCGTGCCGCCAGCCTGCGCTGGTATGTGAAAGGCTATCAGGGAGAGAACAATATTCTCCGCGCGGCGGCCGCCATCATATGGGACAGCTTGCAGGAGAAGCAGGTAGGATAACCGGGAAGGAGGCCGTTTTGCATGACCTCATCTTCTGATACGTTCCCGTTTGGCATTGCCGATGTGGTAGAACTGCTGGGCCTTACCGTTCACCGCCGTCTGCCGTCGAGCCTGTACCTGAACTGCCCCTTTTGTGGGGACCAGCGCGGGCGGCTCAACGTCAACACGGACAAAAATGTCTGGCGCTGCAACCGCTGCGGCGCGGCGGGTGGTATGCTGGCACTATATGCCCGCTATAACTGCACCAGCAATGCCGATGCCTACCGCGAAATTTGCGAGGCACTGGGGCGGTACACACCCCGGCCAAGGGTGAATGATTGCATCGGGGTAAAGCCGGAGCAGAACGCCCGTGCGGCTCCGCAGGAGATACACCAGACCTACTCGCTGCTGCTTTCCATGCTGCCGCTGACACCCACGCACAAAGCGCATCTGCTGTCACCGCAGCGCGGGCTGACTGAAAAACAGATTGCAAGGTTCGGGTTCAAATCGGCCCCGCCTGCGTTTCTGTGCCGTAGTTATGCCGAGCGCCTGCGGCGGCAGGGCTGTACGTTGCAGGGGGTGCCGGGCTTCTATCAAGACGATGCCGGGCGGTGGACGATCAACTTCGGCAGCCGCACGGCGGGCATCCTGCTCCCGGCTGTCGGTCTGGATGGTCTTATTTGCGGCATGCAGATACGGATGGACACACCGCTGCGCCGCAGGGATGACCCACCGGGCAAAAGCGGAGCCAAGTACATCTGGTTGTCGTCAATCGGTAAGCCGCATGGCGTGACCTCCGGCAGCCCGCTGCATTTTGTGGGCGAGCCGTTTGCCAAGACCGTATATGTGACGGAAGGGCTGCTCAAAGCCGATATTGCCTACTGCCTGACAGGACGCTCGTTTGTTGCTGTGGCAGGGGTGAACAGCTTGAACGGCTTGGAATCCGCACTGCGCTGCATGGCACAGAACGGCACCAAGCTGGTCGTGGAAGCCTATGACATGGACAAGTTAGAAAATGAATATGTGGCATCTGCCGCCGAAAAGGTTCAGCAGATTGCCCGCGTAGCCGGGCTGCAAAGCACAAGCCTTGTCTGGAATACTGCCTACAAGGGCATAGACGACTGGCAGCTTGCTTTGCGGCAGGAAGAAGCAAAAGAAAAAGCGGCCTGATGCCGCGCAAAGTTATGGCAGAGAGCTACCGTTGGGCAGCTCTCTGCCTTTTTTAGAAAGGACAGAACAAAGGGTATACTCTCTGAAATTGATATGATGAACCGCGACGCCGAGGATGATGCTTTTGAGGTATCTTCGGATAGTGAAACCGTAGATTCTTTCAGCGAAGAATTTGAGCCGGTAGAAACCCCGAAGCAGGAACCGCAAGCGGAGGACGCAGAAGAAGCCCGCAAAAAGGCTGAATTTGATGCCGCCGAAGCCAAGCGCAAAGCTGAGTGGGAGGCAAAACAGGCGCAGAAGAAACTGCGGGAACAGCAGGAATTGGACCGCCTTGCTGCCATGTCGGATGACGACGTTATGCAGGCATCCATGAACCGCGTTTCGCAGGATACCGAACGCCTGACCCGCCGCAATATGAAGCTCTGCGTCATGGAGGATGTGCAGACCGAGTGCCTGGCCGACCCTGCCTTTGCCCGCCTTGTGATGAAACCCAAGAAAAAGATGGTGAACTGTTTCCATTACATCAACCGCAAGGCGCGGGAGTATCTGGAACAGGAAATGAAGGACAACGACGAGAAGCCCATGGGTGGCGGTTTCGGCGGTGATGTGCCGGACGAACTCTGCTACCAGTGGGCGCGGGAGTATTTCCGCGATGCCGATGCCAAGGAGGACGCAGAATCCGAAGAAAAGTTTGTCCCCAAGACCTACAATGGGAAAACGCCCAAGGCAGGAAAAAAGGAAAAGTCCAAAAAGACAGAGCCTAAGCCAGCCCCGAAACCCGCAGATGAAGAACAACTCACCTTTGGTGACTTTGGCACAGAGGAGGCGGCAGGATGAAACTGGACAAACGAGCCTGCCGCCACGCGGCCAATGCTCCGCTGAACATCAGCCTGAATGCCGGGGTGCTGTACACGGATCGGGTGAAATACCTTGTCACCGCCGCCGTCAAGCTGCTCGGCGGGCATAGGGTGCTGGCGGTTTACTTCTATGAATGCGAACGCCTGAAAGCAAATGACCGCATGCCAAAATGGGTCGTGTTTCAGGGCAAGGATGACTTTGTCACGCTGGAGCGTGATGCCGAGGGAAACGTCAAGTGGCGGGATTCAATGCTGGAAAATCTTGTGGATGAAAGTTTCTATAAATTTAGGGAATCCTGCGTTTTCTATAAAGGGACGGATGGAGTTACGATTTCGGACTTTATCCATCAAAGTGCAAGTGGCATCACGATATTGGAGGCGTTGCAGGTCTATCAGTATGGTATTCGCAACAAGCAGGCAAAAAAGCGCCGCTGCAAACGTGATATGGGCATAGTCGAGAAAATGAAAAAGATCCCAGCTGCGCCGTCAAATCTGGCACGCTGGATTGACCGAAATGTCATGCCGCACTATCTGTTTTATTCGTATGACAGAAACCAGCCGGAAACGCAGGTCTCTTGTACCTATTGCGAGAAGTTTTCTGTGATAAAAAAGCCGAAAACCGGAAAAATCTTTGTCTGCCCGCAATGCAAACAAAAGGCAATCGCCAAAGCGCAGGGGAGAAGAGCCGCCTACCATGAGGACAGGGAAACCTGCCAGGTTATTCAAAAAATCAGCGATGAAGAATTGCTGATACGGATCTTCAAAGCGCACTGGGCGTATAAGTCAAAAACTAACACACCTGTGAAAGAAATCTATGAGAACGCAAGGCTGTTCATCCGCGCCGTAGGGCAAGAAGGCACCGCCACAGATGCGTACTATTATGACAGCAGTTACGATAGCGCAACGCACTGGCGTAGAGGAAACCGACCGAGATTTTCTCCCTATACAAGCAGTTATGAAGCTGATGATACTGGGGCGGTTTACCTGCCATCACTGAAAAGAGCCTTGCAGGGAACACCGTGGCAGTATTGCGCACTCCGGCAGTTCTATGAACCTACGAAGGAGGCTATGCAGGTCAGTACTTACCTGCGCGTATATCGGCGCCATCCAAAACTTATTGAGCATCTTGTTAAAGTTGGATTCGAGCGCATCGTTTCAGACATTGTGTATCGGCACGGTATGGGAGCAGAAATTGATGCCACACAAAAACGCACGCACCGCATTTTACGGGTCAACAAAGAAGACTTGGCCATGCTGCGTGAATTAAATGCTGGCGTTGATACACTGAAAGCATACCAGCAATATGTAAAGCTTAATTTGCGTGGCCGGCAGGAACTTTTGCAGTGGCAGCTCAAAAATCATGTGCATACGATTCCAACGCAATGGTTTGCCTATATGACAGCAAGAAAATTCATGCGCTATATGGACAGCCAGTTGCCGGATTATATGCAGCTGAAGCGGGCTTTCCTCTATCGTTCCCCGATGGAAGAGGCAATCTCGACCTACAGCGACTACCTGCAAATGTGTCAAGGTCAGAATTATGACATGAAAAGCAGCCAGGTTCTGTTCCCAAAACACTGCAATGAGGCCCATGACGAGTTGAGCCGATACATTAAGAAGTGTAGGGACGAGCAAACAAAGCGTGCGTTTCGTGAAGTGTATGAGAATTTGGCAGAAAAGGCCAATCTTACTTCAAAGAAACTGCAAATTGTCTGCCCCAAGCAAACCGATGACCTCATCACAGAAGGACAGGCTTTGCACCACTGTGTCGGCACCTATATTGAGCGAGTGGCAGCGAAAAAATGCCTGATTGTATTTGTCCGCCGTGTAGAAGAACCGGAAAAGCCGTTTGTAACGGTAGAAGTCAGCAACGGCAAAATTGTACAAATCCGTGGCGAACGCAACAGTGACCCTACGAAAGAAGTGAAAAAGTTTGTTGACCTGTGGAGCCGCAAGGTGCTGCCTATGGCTTTGCAGACCGCGTAAGAAAGGAAGTGCTCACCTTATGAAGCAAATAGGAAATCTCGCCATCGTCTGCGCCCGGCGCAAGGATGTGACTCTGCGCATTGAGCAGGGGAGAGTGATGGTCATGCTGGATGGCACCTATGCGTCGACAGCGTTTTCTGCCGATTGGGATGACGATGAAACCATCCTGTCGGTGATCCATGAATTGAACTTTGGCCGATGCACCCCAAAAAGCCAATGAAAACCGAGGAATGGCAGGACAAGGCTGCGTTCATCGACAAGCTGCGGGAACTGACAGACCGCCTGAACCGCTGCCGCGCAGCGTATGAAGCCCATACGCCGCTGGTAAGTGATGAAGTCTACGACATTCTGTTCAGCGATTTGCAGACACTGGAAAGTTGGCTGGGGTTGAGAATGAAAAACTCCCCCACCAAGAAAGATAACCATCTGGTATGAGACAGCCTCCACCCTACGCGGCATTGCGCGTAGGGTGGAGTTTTTTTGTCTGGAAGAAAGAATACTGCTTTTTCATTTAGGTACTTGCTTTTGTATAGAGTTGGTGTTACAATAATGTTGAAATGAAATTCAATGAATTGCGATTCAACGATTTTGGAGGCGCGATATGTTTATTGGCCGTGAGAAAGAGCTGGCGCTCCTACAGCAAGACTATATTGGAAAAGCAGTGATGGTCTATGGCAAACGTCGAGTTGGCAAGACCACCCTGATTCAGAAAGCACTGAAATCGAGCAGCTATCGGACGGTTTACTTTGAGTGCCTGAAAGGTACAATGCAAGACAACATCAGCGGGTTTGTGCAGGAATTGGTCCGAGCAAAAATCCTACCTGTGCCATTAAATTTTGGTACCTTACAGGATGTGTTCGCGTATCTGAACGCCCTTCCGGAGAAAATCGTCGTCGTTATTGATGAGTATCCCTATCTCAAAGCAATGAATGACTCCGCAACTGTCGATTCCATCTTCCAAAACATCATTGACAATCGTCTGGTCAATATTGAACTCATCCTCTCCGGCTCCCACATCGGTATGATGAAAGACACGTTGCAGGAAAAGAATGCCCTGTATGGCCGTTTTGCCGTAACGATCAAGCTCAATGAGCTGAACTATCTGGAAGCTGCAAAATTCTATCCCGACAAGCCCCCCTATGATAAAGCGGCGCACTATGCCGTCTTTGGTGGATCACCTTTTGTTAATCAAGCGCTGCAACCTACGGCTACAATTCGGGAAAATATTATCAGTACGATTCTCAACCCTATGAGTGCTGTCTATCTCTATGCCAACCAACTGCTGTTGTCGGATTATTCTGTCAAAATCAATGCCGAGCGGATCTTCTCGGTCATTGGAAACGGGAAGAAGAGGTATACAGAAATTGAAGATAAGCTGGAGGTGAAAAAGACCGGCAACCTCTCGAAACAGATAAAATCGCTGATTGACCTTGAAATCATCGCACGCAATAGCCCCATCAACAAGATTGGCGATAATAAAAAGTCTACTTTTGAAATCAACGACAATCTGCTGCGGTTTTACTTTACCTTTATCTATAAGAACGCCAGTGCCCTGCAAGTCTTGGGGGCCGAAGCATTCTATGATGAGTATATAGCGCCAGCCTTGACGGATTTTATCTCTCGCCGATTTGAGGGTATCTGCCGCGACTATTTCAGCCTTCAGGTTCGTTCCGGTAAAATGAAGGGGGTACGCAATATTGGCAGCTATTACTATGACGACCCCGCCCATCGAAAGAATGGTGAGTTTGATGTCGCCCTGGAATTTGCAGACGGATATGAGATTTACGAAGCAAAATATTATGCCCAGCCGATGCCCCTTGATGAAATTCATCGTGAGGTTCAGCAAGTGGAAGAAATTAAAGAACTCACGGTCAAGCAAATTGGTTTCATAGCTATCAATGGATTTGCAGAGAAGGAAGAGCCGTATCTTTATCTGGACGGAAATGATATTTTTGCAAACGAATAAGTACTATATGGTAAATATGACGTAGAATAGTCCATCAAGAGTAACCTAAAAATGGAATAAGATATGAACACATTGTAAGGAAATCCTATGAAACCACAAAAAGTAGATCGGTGTAAATGGGCAATATGATGTGCTATGTTGCCCCTGTTATGATGCTGGTGCTGTTTATGCAGTCTACCGGGATTTTGGAGTAATGCCGCAATAAGCGATGGCTCCCATGCAAGTGGGAGCCACTTTTATGCCATTATTCAACATTCACTCTGCTGATGCCACCATGGACAAAATATGCAGATGGGTATCGGGACGGAACTTGAGTGATGAAGTGTGATATTTTTGCAGGAAACCCTTAATAAAAGTGTGTGCTGTTGCTGTATCTGTTTATGTAAGCGATTTACTCGGAACTCGAATAGGTAATACAATACAGAATTCTGGCAGCGAGGCGACTTACAATGACAGGCAAAATGCCTGCTCCGAATTACCAATGATAAAGAGTGTGCAAAAGACGCTTTTATTTTGACGTCAATAAAATGCATGAAAGATATATTTTGATATGGGGGGGGGGGAAAAAAACAGTGTACCAAGAAGAGTAAAATTTAGATGCCGAAAAGGAAAAAGAAAATATCGATTTATAAAACATGGTAAATGTAAACTGCGCACTTGACTTTTTAAAAAAATGATGTAAAATAATGGTATAAGAAATTTCTCTTGAACCTTGTGGAGGAGGCTCCCAATGTTTGTTTTTTCAGAAGAAAGTACGGCTTCTAAAATGGTTGAAGCTATTGTTGGGTGTAGTTACTTGGGTATAGAAAGATGTGCGGAAGAATATGCGGATTTTTCGTACAAAAACGGAAAGGGACAGCATGGCTGGGCGTTAATCTTCCAACAAATAAGCGAAACTTTGCCGGAGATGGGCTATCGGGTAATTCAAAGAACAGCAGGAAGCTGGCCCTATGCAGTCATGTTCGATCCATATAGTGGGACAGCAATTACTTTATTGCGAGAAGAAAATTATAGAAGCCGGCAAGATGAAATCCAAAGAGGAATTGTTCATTATGTACATGCAGGAATTCCGGCTAACGCGGATTTAAATAATGAGGAACCGATTTACAAGCAGATGTCTTTGTTTGATAGCGAGACGGGAGAGGAAATACAAGAAAAAAATCAAAAGCCTTATGAGGAACTCGAAAAGGCTATTGGAGAGAAGATCTTACGGTATGGAATTTTAACGTTTCGTATTGATCCGTTACAGTATATAAAAGACTGTAATCTAAATATTTTAAATGCAGAGGGGGCCTTGATTGAAGTTGTCAATTATGACTATGCAATTCCGATGAACTGGAAGGATGCGGTACCGGAACAGGATATTACAAGATTTGCAGTATCTGGTGATTTTGAACATGGTGGTCAGATTGACGATATGCCTGACCTTAAGCCTCGGAAAGAACTCAAAAGGAAAGACGGATAAGAAATGAATGCAATTGTCACATCTGAATTTAACGGAAAGCGGCTTATGTTGGCTCGTGAAATTCAAAATATTTCAGGCCCGAAGCTGGCAGAAAAAATAGGAGTGACAAAGCAGACAATTTCTCAATATGAAAATGGAATAATTAGCCCAAGTCCAGAAAACGTTATGATGATAGCGAAGGAACTCGGTTTTCCGCCGATGTTCTTTTTCGAGGGCAATGAAAAAACTTTTGACCAAGGTACTCCATATTGTCGCGCAACAACAACAACTGCACGGAATGTAAAGCTAAAACAAACGAATGTGGATGTTTTGAAGGCATACATATATGATGCGTTGTCTGAGTATATAGATTACCCAACAATTGATACGCTAAAAGAATGTATGAAAATTGCAGCAAACTATTCTGATATGGAGTTGATGGTAGAACATATCCGTGAAAAATTGAACCTGAAAAGCAGACCAATTCGCAATATGTGCTATTTGTTGCAAAATCTTGGAATTGTTGTGACATCCTATGCAGAAGATGTCGGACATATGGATGCTATAAGCCATATGCCGATACTATCAGAAGGAAGAAAAACGAAAGCATTCTGTTTTACGGCCTACAACACAGAAAAAACAACTTCAGCAAGATTGAACTTTACATTAGCACATGAGTTGGGACATTGGATACTGGGACATATTATGAGTGACACAAAAGAACAGACAGACGATGAATATCGAAGCAATGAGAGTGACGCGAATCAATTTGCTGCAGCTTTTTTACTTCCTAAGAAAGCTTTTTTATACGATCTTCAGAGACCAACCAATCTTGATGATTATGTGAGGCTTAAGGAAAAATGGCATGTTTCAATTGCGATGATGGTTCGTAGAGCATATGTGTTGGGAAAGCTTTCTACAAGTCAGTACCAGTACCTATTTAGGCAGATTGGTAAGCGTGGATGGCGCACCTTTGAACCTGGAGATATGAAAGAGGTTCCAAACGCAACACTTTTTTCAATGTCCGTGAAAATCTTAGATAAAAATGGGCTAGTAGCTCAGGAAAATCTGCTGGACTATTTAACAAGTAAGTGTTTTCCAGCAAGGCAAGAAATGTATGAAGATTTGCTGGGGGTGGAGAGGCATACGCTCGATCCTGCTGGAGTACATAAAGTATATAAAGTTAGATTCGAAAATGATTGATTAAAAGAACCGGAGTGCCAGAATATCATATTTGATATTCTGGCACCTTTTTGTATTGAAACTCGATTTTGGTGGGAGCGCTGCTATAAACTGTAGCGTAGATAAACGTATAAAGTATTTTACCATATAAATTCAAAGGATATCTTTGACGACTGTTGAAACAGTGTGCAAAAATGGAATGGGAAACAAAAGGAAAACAAAGAACTGCAAAAATTACAAAATGGTTACATGCGGAAGAAGAGCACAAAAATTACTGGCAAACTGCACATTCAAATAGTGAATATATGATGAAATATGCACAAATTGAAAGGAAACCGTTTCCCTATTTCTTTGTTGACGTGGGATGCTGGGAGTGTTACTCTGTAGATGTCAAGGATGCGCATCAGAAAATCGCAAAAACTCTTTACCGTTTGGAAAGAAGGAAACAAATATGAGCAGAGTAAAACACTTGTTTGCAGTTGTGCTGGCGGCATTGATGCTGTGTCTGCTTATGCCTGTTGCTGCGTTTGCAGAGGAAGCATCCGATGGAAAAATGATCGTCTACGCAAAACTCCCGTCTGACTGGTCAGACCCGCACCTGTGGGCATGGGCAGACGATGGCACAAACGCTTTTGATGCATGGCCCGGTGGCGAGATGGAAGCAGACAGCAACAATGATGGCTGGTATTACTGCTGGATTCCCGAAACCACCAACAACATTATTATCAATGCGAATGATGCAGCGGTTCAGACCAGTGACTACAAGCTGGAAAGCAAGAATGCTTGGGTCACGGTGACCGATGCAGAAAATGTGGAAATCAGTTACGATGCACAGACCACCGGTGATCTGCCGGAGTATGTAGAAAAATTCAAGATTCATGCGCAGGTTCCCGATGATTGGCAGGATGTCTGCCTGTGGGCATGGTCTGCACCGGATGGCAAGAATGCTTTTGAAGCATGGCCCGGCAAGACCATGAGCAAAGGCGAAGATGGCTGGTACACTGCCAGCGCTCCCGTTTGGGTGAACAGCATCATTGTCAACGGCAACAGCGGCGATGTGCAGACGGAGGATATTTCCATCGATGCAGCTGAGGTGTGGGTTACGGTTTCCGAGGACGGAACTTCCGATTTTACTTACAATGATCCGAATGCTCCCGTTGCAGAAGATATTACCGTTCATGTAAAAGCTCCTGCTGACTGGAGCGAGCCGCATCTGTGGGCATGGTCCGCACCGGACGGCACGAACGCATTCTCTTCTTGGCCCGGCGAAGCCCTGCAGGAAGGGGAGGACGGCTGGCTGACGCTTTCTGTTCCCGGCTGGGTCAACAGCATTATCGTGAATGGCAGCGATGGCAGCGTTCAGACCAGTGACCTCAGTGTGGAAACAGGCAAGGATCTGTGGATCGTGGTGAGCGATGCGGAAAATGCAGAAGTCACCTATGAAGCCCCGGCTGAGACTGTAGAAACAGCAGAGGCTCCTGCTGCAGAGAGCGAGCCTACGGTTGCGGCGGAACCCGCAGAAACCAAGTCCAACGCGATGCCGATTGCAATTGTCGTTGTTGTGGTGATTGCTGTTGTGGCAGGCGGCGTGGTCATCTCCAAAAAGAAAAAGTAATCTTCCTTAGAAAATCATAGAGTACGGGCTGAACAGCCCGTACTCCTTATTTGACACAATCAGAAAGGCAGGTATTCCATGAAGCGCCTGATAGCAGGATTTTTAAGTGTATGTGTAGCGGTATCGTTGCTGATGACCGGCTGCTCGTCGGGCGGCACGGATAATACTGCACAGACAGATGGCCCGGTTACCATCACGATTTGGCACGACAAAGAAGAAGAAGTCGCGCAGGCGTTGCAGACAGAGTTGGATACGCTTGCCCCGGATATCGTGGTAAAACTGGAAAAGAAAGACGGTCTGACCGATTCGCTGAAGATGGTCGGCAATGACCCGAATTCTGCCCCTGATATGTACTTCTTTGCCCACGATAAAATTGGCGTTTACGCTGAAATGGGCATTCTCGCACCGATAACGGATTTCGTTGACAAGAGCACCTTGGATCAGTACATTCCGATGACGATTGAGGCTGCTACCTACAAAGGGGAAGTGTATCAGCTTCCGCTCTACTTTGAGACGCTGCTCTATATGTACAACAGACGTTATATGAGTGACGATGAAGTGCCTTCGACCACAGAAGAACTGTACAAATATATGCAGGAAAACACGAAAGGCGGACATTACGGCTTCGTGGAACAGCACAGCACGGCGTACTATGCTGCGGGCTGGCTCCATGCGTTTGGCGGTTACATTCTGAACGAAAATGGTGAACCCGGCCTCGATGATGAGAACACCATCAAGGCACTGGAATACCACAAGAAATTCGTAGAACTTATGCCCACCGAGGGTGAGTATTCTACCGTGAATACGCTGTTCCGCGAAGGCAAAGCGCACTCCACCATCGGTGGTCCCTGGCTGGTTCCTACGGCGCGCGAGAGCGGTATTGACCTCGGCATTGCACCGATGCCTACTGTAGATGAGACCGGCAACAAAATTGCACCGTATTCCGGTGTGCAAGGTATCCATGTCTTGAAAGTTGCAGCTGAGCGCAAGCACGATGCCATTGCAAAGGTCTTGCAGGTTCTGACAAATGATTCCGTTGGCATTGCGATGGCGAAAGCAAGCGGCTGCGCCCCTGCAAAGCAGAGTTGTTATGATGACCCGGTTATCAGCGGTGACGACATGGTTATGGCTATGTACGATACGGCGCAGGATGCGGTTCCCATGCCGAACGTTCCCGAAATGGACGTTATGTGGACGGTTACGGAAAATCTGCTTGTGGATGTAAACATGAGCGGAAAAGATGTCCGCAGCAGCGCACAGGCCGCCCAGCAGCAGGCAGAGAGCCTTATCAAGCAGATGCAGTGATGCGGAAAGGCCGCACTATGAAGAATAATAAAAAAGAAACGTTTTGGGCCTATTTGTGCAGCGCCCCCTCGTTGCTTTTGATTTTGCTGATCGTTGTATTCCCAATTCTGTACACGGCGTACATCTCCTTTACAAACATGAATGTTTACCATTGGTTCAACTTCTCGTTTGTAGGGCTGAAGAATTATAAAGACGCGCTGTTTGTTTTTGATTCCGGCTTTTTGGCGGCACTGCTTCGGACCATCCTGTGGACTGTGCTGAATATGGTGCTGCAGCTTGTGATTGCCTTTGTGCTGGCCAGTCTTTTGAACATACAGGATTTTAAGGGCAGGCGAGTCTACAAGACACTGCTTATGATCCCTTGGGCCATGCCGGGCTATGTGTCGATCCTGCTCTGGAAAACCGGCATCTTCAATTCGCAGTTCGGTCTGCTGAACCAGTGGATGCAGAAGCTGGGGCTGGCGACAGTGCGCTGGCTGGCAAACGATGTCTCGGCATTTCTCTGCTGCACGGTTGTCAACCTTTGGCTGGCGCTGCCGTTTATGATTATGATTATGGATGGTGCATTGCAGGCGGTGGATCATAGCTGCTACGAGAGTGCAATTCTCGATGGTGCAAACTGGTTCCAGCGGGCGTACTTTATTACGATTCCCGCAATCCGCCCGATTATTGCTCCGTCGGTGCTGATTACCGTGTTTACGACATTTAAGCAATTCGACGTGGTATACCTGCTGACACAGCAGGCGGGTGCGAAAACCGGTGCCAATATCCACACGATCCTGACTTATGCCTACGAGAAGGCCTTTATCACAAACAATTACGGATACAGCTCTGCGGTCTCCATTTTGATTTTTGCTATTTTGATTCTGTTCTCGATGGTGACCAGCCGGAAAGCAAAGGAGGGGTAACAGATGACGCGGCATCAAAAGCGTATGCTCAAGCAGGCGGCCAAGCAGATTTGTCTGCATATTTTGTTCATCGTGATTTGTTTCGTCACGCTGATCCCGATTTTGTATGCACTGTCGGTTTCTTTGAATGCCGACAACAGTCTTGTGAGTTCGGACTTCCGTTTTATCCCGAAGAACTTCACGCTGCGAAATTATGTTGCGGTCTTTACCGAAGAACCTGTCATGCTGTGGTTTAAAAACAGTATGACGCTGGCGGTAGTCACCGTTGCTATTTCGCTGGTAGCAGCAATTCCGGCGGCCTATGCGTTTTCCCGTATGCGCTTTAAGGGGCGCAAGCCGATTCTGAAGCAGTTGGTTCTGTTGTACTCTTTTCCCTCCGTCCTTTCTATGTTTGCGATTTATACGTTGCTGCGCCCGCTGGGACTGATCAACAGCAAAGCCGGCTTGATTCTGATTTATACCGGAACGATGGCTGAGTTTGGTCTGTTGAACATGAAAGGATACTTTGATACGATACCGCGCGAAATCGAGGAAGCGGCGGAAATTGACGGTGCAAGCGGCATCCAGCTTGTCACGCGCATTGTTCTTCCGCTGGCGCGCCCCAGTATTTTGGTTACGGCGGTTATGATCTTGATTTATGTCTGGAATGAATATCTCTTTGCAACGACCTTTATGACAGGTGCCGAGAATTATACACTGGCAGCCGGATTGTACTCTTTGCAGGCAACAGAAATGAGCGGAAGCTGGCCCGTTTTTGCAGCAGCCTCGCTGGTAGTCAGCCTGCCGATTCTGATTGTGTTCTTTGCCGTACAGCGTCATATGACCTCCGGCTTGACTGCCGGTGGTGTCAAAGGTTGATTGCCCCAAACAGGGAGATGACACAATGAATTTTGAAGCCATCCAACACATCCCGATGTCACAGCAGGCACACGGGATTGACCAAAACCATGTTGTGTTCCGGCTGCGCGCCGGGCGCGATGATTTAAAGCACTGCACGTTGTTTTATGCAGATCGAGCCTGCCGCCTGACACCGGTTATTTTCTCGTCTGTAGAGATGCAGGTGGAAGCGCAGGACGAATGGTTTGATTACTTCCAAGTCATCTTGGAAAGCACCTATAAGCGGATCTGTTACTATTTTGAACTTGACGACGGAACGCAGAAGCTGCTGTATTACGGCGATTTCTTTACAGATCACCGCGTGGACGACAGATCGGAATACTACCAGCTGCCGTTTAACCATCCGGCAGACATTGCAGCACCGCCTGCCTGGGCGCAGGATGCAGTGGTTTATAATATCTTCCCGGATAGCTTTGCCACGGGTCGCCGCTTTATCTCTGGCAAATCATCCGAAAAAGAGTGGAACGGCCAAATCACGCGCGGAAAACTAGGCGGAACGCTGCGCGGCGTGATCGAGAATCTGGATTACATTCAAGAACTGGGTGCCACCTGCATTTACTTAAATCCGATTTTTGCAGCAGGGGAGTACCACAAGTACGATTTGCTGGATTATCATCACATCGATCCCTGTTTCGGTACGGATGAAGATTTTCGACAGTTGGTCAACGACTGCCATGCACGGGAAATGCGTGTGATTATTGATGGCGTGTTCAACCATGTGGGGTGGAATTTTTTCGCTTTTGATGACGTGGTGCGCAATGGCGAAAACTCAAAATATAAAAACTGGTTTTACCATCTGCAATTCCCTGTAGAGAGGCCGGAAGACCCCGAAACCTATCCGACCTATGAATGCTTCGGCTATGAGCGCATGATGCCGAAAACCAACACCTGCAACCCGGAAGTACAAGACTATTTCTGCGAGGTGGGCCGCTATTGGGTGAGGGAATTTGATATTGACGGCTGGCGTCTGGATGTTGCCAGCGAGATCAACGACGGATTCTGGCGGGCATTTCGGCAGGCGGTGAAAGAAGAAAAGGCAGAGTGTATCCTGATCGGTGAGGTATGGGAAACTGCCCAGCATTGGCTGAACGGTGATATCTTCGACTCCACCATGAACTACGATTTCCGCAAGCATTGCCGCCGTTTCTTTGCCGAGCAGAGTATCGATGCAGCAGAATTTGATGCCCGCGTGACCAATATGCGGATGCGGTATAAACTCCCGGTACTGTACGCGCAGCTTAATCTGCTGGACAGCCATGATGTGAGCCGCTTCTATTCGCTGTGCGAAAAAGACCCGGCAAGAATGCAGCTCGCTGTACTTTTCCAGATGACTTTTACAGGGATTCCGTCTGTCTTTTATGGTGATGAGCGTGGTATTTACGGCTTACAGGAAGCAGAGTACCGCCATGAAATGACGTGGTCGCAGGAGCCGCCGGCCTTGGCAGAGTTTTATAAAAAGGCGATGCATCTGCGAACGGAACACCCGGCCCTTTGCCGAGGAAGCTACCATACCATTAAGGCCGAAAAGAAAAACGGGCTGTATGGGTATGAGCGCACCGATGGAAAAGAAAAGATTACCGTGTTCCTTAACAATCAATCTGCCGCCGCAGAGATTCCTCCGATAAACGGAAAGATGCTGTGGCAGCAGGGATACGAGGAAAAGAGCAACAGCCTTGCCCCTATGGGGTTTGCCGTATTCACACAGGAGGTGTAAAACGTGAGCGTGACGATTCAGGAAGTGGCCGAAGCTGCGGGCGTGTCCAAGGCAACCGTCAGCAAGGTGCTGCATAAGTCATATTCTATATCGCAGGAAACCTGTGACCGGGTAAATGCGGTCATCAAGGAACTGGGGTATCAGCCGAATCGCCGCGCACAAAGTTTTGCTACCGGCGCAACAAAAACGATTCTCTTTTTGGCAGAAATGCAGCATGGCGTAGGATTTGATAACCCGCATCTGTTTGAAATCATGGCCGGGGTAGAGAACGCACTTTCCGAAAAAGGGTATGGTCTCACTGTGCAGCACAGCACGGCGCTTGATCTTTGGCAGCATTTCGATGAACTACTGCAGGGCTCCTATGTGGATGGTGTGATTCTGCACGCATCAGTCGTGTCAAAGGATGTGGCTCTTTGTCTGGCGCATACGGAACTGCCCTACATTGTTGTAGGTGCGCCGGATTTCTCCAACCAGCTTTGTTGGATCGATACCAACAACTCGGTGGCTGGGCAAATCGCAGTTACGCATTTGTGGCGCAACGGATACGACAGGATCGCATTCATCGGTGGCCCAAAGGAAGATACAATTTCTGCGCACCGTCTGAGCGGCGCACTTGCAACTCTAAACGAGAAAATCCCGGCAGGATATTTGCGGGAAGGACCGCCCACCAGTGAGGGCGGCGCAGCAGCCGCACGCGCCCTGCTGGAACTGCAGACACGGCCCAACGCTGTGATCTGCGCAAACCAGTATATTGCGTTTGGCTGTGTAAATGAACTGAAAGATTCCGGAATACGCATCCCGGAAGATATGGCTGTTATCACATTTGATGATTTTCCATTTTCTAAAATCATTGAACCGCAACTGAGTGTTGTGAACCTAGATATGTATGATATGGGTGAGCAGGCTGCAAAAGTCGTTCTGCGGCGAATCCGGACACCGCAGTATCTTGTACAATCGCAGACCACGCTGCCGATATTGATAGAACGACAATCGACAAAGAAGTTACCGTAAAGGAGGTAAGTATGGCCAAACATTTGGCAAAAAAGGCAGCGTGCCTTATCGGATCTGCAGCAGTTGCACTCTCGATGACGCTCGGAGCATTCCCTGTGTATGCGGATTCCGCTGCATCGGCTCCGGAACTGGGACCAGTTACGTCCAAGGATGTCGTCTACCAGATCATCACGGATCGTTTCTATGATGGAGACACATCCAACAATGTTCCCGCAGGATTTGATGCAACGCTCTATGATGGAACCGGGCAGGATCTGAAGCTCTATCAAGGCGGCGACTGGGCAGGCATCATCGAGAAGATACCTTATTTAAAAGGTATGGGTGTCACGGCAGTTTGGATCTCCGCTCCGTATGAGAACCGTGATACGGAGATCATCGACTACCAAAGCGATGGCAGTCTCAACCGGTGGACGAGTTTCCACGGCTACCACGTTCGCAACTATTTTGCGACAAACAAGCATTTCGGAACACTGAACGAGTTCAAGGAACTGCGGGATGCACTGCACGCCAACGGCATTAAGCTGGTTATCGATTTCGTTACCAACCACACCAGCCGGGAAATGAACCCTACCGCGAACAATATCCCGGAAGATGGCAAGCTGTACGAGCCGGATCGCAAAGAGGATGGTACCTTTGCATTCGATGAGAATGGTGAGCCGTATGATTACAATGGGGATGGCTTGGTAGAAAACTTGATTGCCGATCCTCAGAATGATACCAATGGATGGTTCCACGGTTTGGGTGACCGTGGCGATGATAGCAGCCGATATGGCTATCGCTATAAGGACCTCGGTTCGCTGGCTGATTTCTCACAGGAAAATCAGGATGTTGCGGCATATCTGGAACAGGCAACCCTGTTCTGGGCGGATATGGGTGTAAACGGTATCCGCTATGATGCCACGCTCCATATGGATGCGGCATTCGCAAAGGGGCTGAAAGATGCGGTTGATTCGCATAATACGATCACCCAGTTCGGTGAGTTTTTCATCGGGCGGCCTGACCCCAAATATGATGAGTATGTCTATTTCCCGAAGCAGACGGGCATAAACAACCTTGATTTCGAGTTTTATCGCGCAGCGTCCACGACCTTTGGCGACTTCTCGACAACGATGGCGGACTTTGGCAATATGCTGCAGTACACGCAGGACGATTATGACTACGAAAATCAGGCGGTAACGTTCCTCGATAACCACGATGTGACGAGATTCGGCTACACGCAGAGAAGCCAAAAGACCTACAATGCAGCCTTGGCGACGTTGCTGACATCTCGTGGTGTTCCCAACATCTACTACGGTACGGAGCAATATGTTGTCCCCGCAGATGGCAGCGATGTCTCTGGACGTATCTTCATGCAGACGGATAGTTCGTTTGATACAGATACAACGGCGTACAAGCTGATTGGCAAGCTGTCGGAACTGCGTCAGCAAAATGATGCCATTGCGTATGGTACTACCACGATTCGTTACAGCAATGATGATGTCCTTATCTACGAGCGGAAGTTCTATGATGATGTTATACTTGTTGCAATAAATCGCCAGCCGGATAAAGCGTATACCATTGACAATGTGGAAACGCTGCTCCAGGAAGGTGAGTATGTAGACTTCCTCGGTGGTATGCTGAACGGTGAAAATATCAGCGTCTATGCCTCTACAGGAATCAACACTACGGCATCGATCACGTTGGATGGTGGTGAAGTAGGCGTTTGGCAGTACGATGCGGCAGCCAACGCACCCGAAATCGGAAATGTCGTTTCTACGATGGTACGTGCAGGCAACCGTGTTTACATTTACGGTGATGGACTTGATGGAAATATCTCGGTCAAGTTTGGTGAAACCGAAGCAACGGTTGAAAGCAACACCGCAAATGAAATCGTGACGTATGTTCCCGATAATGCAGTTGCAGGATACAATGATATTACGGTTACGAAGGGAGATGCTGTCAGCAATTCGTTTACCTATAATGTCTTGTCTGGTGACCAGAACCAAGTCATTTTCCATGTAAAAGCTGAAACCAGCTACGGTGAAAACATTTACATCGTAGGTAACGTGCCGGAGTTGGGAAGTTGGGACCCGGATAAATGCACAGAAGCGCTGCTGAATCCCAATTATCCTGAATGGTTCCTCCCAGTGAGTGTTCCGGCAGGAACGGAAATCCAGTTCAAGTTCATCAAAAAGGACGCGAACGGAACCGTTACGTGGGAGAGCGGTGACAACCGCGTGATTACTTCCTCGTCTCTTAGCGCTGGCACGGTTGATACAGAGGTCTACACTTGGAGAAATTGAGATACTAACGCTATTATCAACAAAGCCATAATATACACAAATGCCCATCGGTTCCAAAGCCGATGGGCATTTGTGAGTTTTATAAAGAGATAAATGTATAGCGTTTATATCAAGCATAGTGCATCCAATCGATAAAATCTTGTGGACGGAGTGGATTGCTACTATTGATAAAGCCGTAGTTGACGTTTACACTCAAGTGTGTTACCATACTCTTGTAAGTGATTTATGTGTCCTGTAACGCAATTTGCACTGACACACGTTGTTATTTTTGTACTTTGTGCCTGCAATGCCGCTGACCGTCTGGTCTGTGCATTGCGGGCATTTTTTCTCCGCTGGGGGATGCCTCGCATAAAGCGAGAATGACTTTTGTGCTGCTATTGGCAACGAAGAAAAGTTGTTCTCGCTTTTTCATTTTGGTTTGGCGCCGCCCGGCGTTAAAAATAAAAAATTTAAGAAAGGTGAGATTACAATGATGGACGAACTCAAACAGCAATTTTACGAGGTCATGCACAAGTATCAAAAGCCGTTTTCGGAGGAGGGTGTTACGGCGAACCTTACACAGTGGTACGAACAGAAGCAGGGGCTTTTGCAATTTCTGCGCAGGCATCCGCTATGGAATGAGAAAGAACTGGCAATCGTGTTCCGAGTGGAGGAGCGCCGAGAGATTGACCGTATCACGGTAGACGAAACACGTGCCGCCATACTGGAACTGGGCCGCAGAGCCTGCACCGATGATACTGTATACGAAAACTTTGAAACAGCCCTGCGCGCGGCGACCGCAGACTATGCCCGGATACCGAACGAGTACCGCTTGGACACGATTCGGCAATACGGCGGCATCAAGTGCGCACCGGGGCAAAAGGCGAGCCGCATTATCAATCGGCTCTGCCTGAAATTTCATCTCGACCAAATCGAAGAGGAAGCGGAAGCGGGCGAGCCGGACAACCGTTATATGCGTACAGTAAAGCCATACAACGCGCTGTTTGCGCGGCTGGCAGATGCTTTGAACCCGGCGCATATCGAGAAAACCGCAGTGCTGTCAATCCACCCCTGCGATTTCCTCGAAATGTCCAACCGTGACAACACTTGGAGTTCCTGCCATTGCTTAGAAGGCGGCGGTTACCGCGGTGGCTGCCAGTCCTATATGGGTGATGCTGTCAGCATGATTTTCTTCACGGTCAGTGACGAGTACACGCAAGACTTCCATACAGCGCCACGCATCACGCGCGAAATTTTCTGCTATAAGGACAATGTGCTGCTGCAATCCCGTCTGTATCCCACGGATTTGGAGGACAAGAAAACCCTGTATCGCAGCATCGTCCAACAGGCTGTTGCAACATGCCTTGACAAACCGAACCTATGGTCGATCAAGCGTGGAAAAGAAACCGAACCTTACTGCGAATCTGCGGCGGACAGCAACCATTATCCTGACTATGCGTATGGATATGCGGTTGCTTCTCTGCTGAAAGGGGAGACCGACTATGGCAAAATGACGATTGGCTCCGTGGCCCGCTGCGTCTGCTGCGGCGGCGAACAGAAGAACCATCGTTCCATACGCTGTGCAGAGTGCGGCAATATGTATGTCTGCAAAGGCTGTGGTAAAACAGTACATGGGTATGGCCGCTATATTGATAATCACTTCTATTGCAATGAGTGCAGCTATGAATGTACGGTTTGCAAGGAAATGTTTATCGGTATGCCGCGCATCGGAATCGCCCGCTCCGGCGAGCAGCGCGGAATTTGCCCTGCCTGCTATGAGCAAGTGGTAAGCGTATGCAGAAACTGTACAATTCATGGAGACTGCCTTTCCATCGGTGCCAATCGTTTCTGCCCGAACCAGATGAACGACCTTGCCGCATAAAGGAGGAATCCATGCAAGAATTGACGTTTGAAACCATTCTGCGTTTGCCGCAGATGGAATTGAAAAAGAGGTTAAAAGCCGAGCTGAAAAGCAGGGGTTACCCCGTTACCGATAAGCCGGGCTACCTGTATGCCGAGGGAACGATTCCCGTTTTGCTGGTGGCTCACATGGACACGGTTCACCGTCAGCCTGTCGAGCAGATATGCTATTCGGAGGATAGGGTGGTAGCTATGTCACCGCAGGGCATCGGCGGCGATGACCGCTGTGGTGTCTGGATGATTTTGCAGATCCTGCGCACAGAAAAATGTCATGTGCTGTTGTGTGAGGACGAAGAAGTCGGCTGTGTAGGTGCTAAGAAATTCACAAGAGGTTCTTTGCGGCCGCAGGTAAATTACATCGTGGAGCTCGACCGCCGTGGCAGCAATGATGCCGTGTTTTACCGCTGCGATAACCCGGAGTTTGAGGACTTCGTTACCTCGTTCGGATTCGAAACAGCTAATGGTTCTTGCAGTGATATATCCTATATTGCGCCGTATCTGGAAACGGCGGCGGTCAATATCAGTTGCGGCTATTACTGCGAACATCAGCGGCACGAGTACATCTGCTTAGAAGAGATGAAATTGAATGCCGCCCGTGTGGTGCAGATGGTAACGCAGCAGACAGAACATTTTGAATATATGGAACAGCAGGACAGTTTCTTCGGCGGCCGAGTTTACCAGTATTCTATGTGGGATACCGCTTCTGAGCGTGAAACCTACAAGTGGCTTTCACCGCTGCCGAAAGAAGCAAAAATCAAGCTGGGGACGGCGGAACTTATCATGCCGCATGCCAAGATTGACCGACAGGGGAAGGTACACCGCTACATACCGGAACTAAATGCCGCAGTGCAGACAGAGAATGCAACAGCTATAATGCCGAACAGCAAGAAACCAGTTTATGACACGAAAAAATCAAAATGTCATAAAGTAATACCGTTGGCACAAGCATTAGAATTGCTGAGATATAAGTAAACAAAAGGTCCTCTTTCAGCGAAGGAGGACCTTTTGTACGTGCGGTTTGTGGGTTATTTAGCTTATCGTATCTGGTAGAATAATCCGTAAGAACGTAAAAAATGGAAGATGTCGTTTAAATGCGATTTTAAGATCTTAACTCTAATATTGCATTTTAACCCCAAAAGAGTTATAATGCAGAAAAAGAGTTAAGATTAGAGGAGGGCACATGGAGTATCTCAATAAGATTCTTGGAATTGAAGTGGTTTATGAGAATGTGGCGCTTACCCATTTGCCAAATTTTATAGCCACAAGGTATAGATTGCAGCTAGTGTCTATGAATGGACAACGGGCCATTTTCCTTTACCCAGCGACAGAACTAGAGCAAATCGAAGTGCTGAAAAAGCATATTGCACGGATACAAAAAAACGAGAATCTGCCTGTTGTACTGGTGCTAAAAGAATTGACTTACCGCCAAAAAGAAAGTTTACTCCGCGAAAAAATCCCTTTCATAGTGGATGGCAGACAGATTTATTTGCCGTTTATGGCCGTGTATTTGCAGGAACGATGCAACGCAGAAAAGAAATCACGGGAAGGGATACTTCCATCGGCGCAGATGCTTTTACTGCATTTTATTTATGGGGGCGCACGTGAACTTTCTACAAGTCAGGCAGCGAAAGACTTGAAACTGACACCCACATCAATATCGAGAGCGTCAAAACAGCTTGAAAAAATGGGATTGCTGCAAATTAAAAAAAAGGGAGTACAGCGAATTCTGCAATCGGAGGATTCCCCGAAAATGCTGTTCAGGAAAGCAGAAAACAAGCTGCTGAATCCGATAAAGCGAACGATCTATATTCCGAAGAAATTTGTAGGAATCGATTTATTAGAAAGTGGGTACTCGGCCCTGGCAGAGTATTCTATGCTGAACGCGCCGAACGTCAAATGTTATGCAACAGAAAAAATCTCCCAATGGAACGATGTTATGACAAATAGCTTGCAAGATTCGCAGGTGCAAGTGGCCGTAGAAATGTGGAGATACAATCCCCGAAAATTGTCCACGCGAAATATGGTAGACGCGCTTTCGCTGGCATTGGCCCTGCGGGAAGATGCCGATGAACGCGTGGAAGAAGCTGTAGAAGAAATGCTGAATGAACTGTGGGGGAAGATAGATGGTTACAGGAATTGATAGCTTTAAGGAATGGTTCAAGGGCTGTGAAGAACAGTATGCCATCATTGGCGGAACGGCGTGTGACATCCTGATGACGGAAGAAGGTTTGGACTTCCGGGCGACAAAGGACATTGACCTTGTTCTGATTATAGAAGCAGTTGACGCGAATTTCGGAAAGAAATTCTGGGAATATGTAAAACAAGCTGGATATGAACATTGCAATAAAAGTTCGGGTATGCCGCAGTTTTATCGGTTCAGCCGCCCTACCTCAAATCAGTATCCTGCGATGATTGAACTTTTCACGCGAAAGCTGGATGCCATTCAACTTCCAGAAGATGCGGTGCTAACGCCGTTGCCGATGAACGAAGACATTTCAAGTTTGTCTGCAATTCTTTTGGATGATGACTACTATGAATTTTTGAAGCAGGGAAAAATCGTTGCTGATGGAGTGGCCGTCTTGGATGCGGCCTATTTGATTCCGTTTAAAGCGAAAGCGTGGATGGATTTGACGGACCGTAAAGCCACAGGGGAACATATTGACAGCAAAAATATAAAGAAGCACAAAAACGATGTTTTCCGCTTAACGGAATTGATTGATCCTACAGTTAAAATTGCGGTTTCTCAGGGCGTTTACACAGACGTTCAAGAGTTTGTGCGGCGAATGGAAAATGAAGCTGTTGACATTAAACAATTGGGGCTTGTAGGTAGAACCAAGGAGCAGATTCTGGAAGAATTAAAAGAAATGTATATAACACAGTGATTATATAGCCGTTTCACCGCGATATTGACTGGCTGTAAGCAAACCGAGCGTGTACAAAAATTGATATGCTCCCTATATGACATTCAGTGTTGTCTACTGTTCACTATATAGAGAGCATATCAACAGACGGAAATCAAACCATTTCAAAAACGGTTTATCCGCGCTTTTTTACTATTTGCTTACGCTGTTTTCCTTTAGAAGAGGTCGATAATATGCTGCTTCTGACACCTAATGTCTTTGCGGAAGCGGCAATATGAATGGCAGATGGTGATTTGCCTCTATTTCTTGAAAGTGTTGTAACATGTCTAGACCTTACCAAATGACCAGAGCCGCTTCTCGCGCGCAAGTTCGGAACTGAAGCCGTTTGTAATAGTTTTCTGTTATTAACCTTCATACGAACAATGGTGTTTGTATGAGAAATCATATGCTTGAAATGATGTATTTCCTCATTAAATTCATCGTTGTCAGCATCTATATAAACACCAGCTGTCGGCAAAAAATCATCGGAATATTCTTTTGCGTCTTTATAGGTCCATTCGATGTTTCCGTTTTGAGATTCTTTGGCAAACCAAATCTTCCCACCGAATGTGGCGGCTTCTCGTATAGTTAACTTATTGCTTAACAAATCGCACATTGCCGCAGGTGTTATACGACTGATAAACCATTCTTGTTCTCCGATCACGTTATAAACGCAAACAGAATAATACAGGTTTTTATTTTCGTCTACGCAGGTAAAGATGACAGGTTCCACTCCATCAAGTATAATACAATCATAATATGTCTGACCAATAGAATTAGGCATAACTAAGAATTTTTCTCCCAAGTCATTCCGCCTCCTTTTTGTACTGTTTTATGTAGTCATTGAGATTATCGATTATCGTAAAATTCAACCAAGGTTTTGCGCTTTTATAAAGCCACCAATCGACATGGCTGGTTTTCTTTGGACGCCCATCCTTTCCAACATAAGACGAAGAACGTTTATGAGGTCCACATTTACTGCTGGTCATTCCTTGCGCTGCTTTCCATGGACGAGGAAATTTATTATCGCTACTTTGATGAAATCTTCGATCAATTCTGGTAAAACGTAAAACATCTTTTGGATTACTGTAAACAGACATGGAATATGTACTAGGATTATTTTTATGAGTGTCACTGACCATATAGCCAGCTTCTTCATATGAATTTAAAAAAGATTCTCTGTCAAGATTGCAAGTTCTGCATGCTCTGTATACAACAAATTCATCCGTGTCAAATTCTTTTGGTAGCTCAAAATTCTTGAAATAATCCGGAAATTCTTTGCTCGGAAAACCATCCATGCTTAAATCACATTCCTTCTGTTTCTAATGCTTATATTATATCTTATATCAAATAAGAACACAAGGCTATGGATGTCAGCACAACTGGTTGTTACGCAACGAATGGATAAAATATTAACGGATTTGGTAAAAGATGGGTACGGAAACTGTAACAATTGTTCTGCCCCTATTATTATGGAAACTCAAAGGTGTGCAGATAAACAATATTTTATAAGGAATTGAATTCTTCGCCGCCAATCGATTTAATAGCCAGTGCTTTGGCCGATTTTAGTGGCTGACTTGTTATACGTGAAAAGGGCTTCCGCCAGCAGATGCGGAAGCCCTTTTTTTTTAGAAGGAGAATAGTGAATATCAGTTTTTCATTTCGGCGCGGATCTTATCGTTGGCCTCCTCGACCTTCATGCGGGAGAGGATAAAGGTAATGATGGCGTCCAGCACAAAGGGAATTACGAGGTACATGAGTTTCAGCATATTGATGCAGGATTCCGGCTGCACGGCCAGCGCCTTATCGTAGTTGCTGAACGCCAGCAGCCAGCCGGTGATGGCGGTGCCGAGACCGCCGCCCAGCTTGACTCCGAGAGAGGTGCAGGAGTACATCGTGCCGTCCACGCGCTTGTGCTTCGTCAGCCAAGTGTACTCGGAGCAGGAGGCGATAACGGCATTCATGTCGCCCTGCCACGGGCCCTGACCCAGTGCAGCGATGGCCGTGAAGAGCAGCATCATCTTGACATCGCCGGAACCCGTATAACCAGCCACAGCAACCAGCGCGCGGGCCACGGTAGCAAGGGCATAGCTGCCGACGTTCAGCTTGTACATACCGTGCATCTTGGCAACGAAGGTCGGGGTAAAGACCAGTGCGATGATCAAAGGAATGTTGATGGCCCAGGAGAACACGCCGAACAGGTTCTTGTCGCCAAGGATATGAGCAGTGTAGTAGGTACCCATGCTGATCATGGCACCATAGATCTGCTGCAAAATGTAGGTGACGCAGATCATCAGGTAGTATTTGTTGGAGACCAGCAGCTTGGCAGCTTCGACAAGACCGTACTTCTCGTCTTTCTCGATTTCGGCTTTATCCGTGGTATCGATAAACTCTTCCTCCGGCAATTCCTTGACGGAAAAAACAGAGAGCGTGTTGACGATCAGACCGATAATGGCATAGACGATAGCCACGGTGCGCCATGCTTCGGCAGTGTCGCCCAGTGCAGAGACAGCCAGCAGTGTGAAAGACTGAATGGCAAGGCTGGTGGCGAATGCGAACATGAAGCGGTAGGAACCCATCTCGACTCGCTCGGCGCTGTTCTTGGTGACAAGGGCGGTCAAGGCAGAGTAGGCGATGTTGTTGGCCGTGTAGAACACAGCGTTCAGCAGGGAATAACAGATAAAGAACCATGCGTACTTGGCAAACTCGCTCATGCCCATGGGAATGGCGAAGATGCCGACCAGTGTGATGGCGCAGCCGATGTAGCCGTAGAGCATCCACGGGCGAGCCTTGCCCAGCTTGGAGTGCGTCTTGTCGATCATCGAGCCAAAGAAGATGTCGGTAATGCCGTCAAACAGCTTTGACACAGCGATCAGTGTGCCGACGATGCCGGGATTCAGGCCGACGGTGTCGGTCAGGTAAATCATAACGAACGAGGAGAGGAACGCATAGACCACGTTGCCCGCAACATCGCCGGAGCCGTATCCGATCTTGTTATACCATTTTAAATAGCGTCTTTCCGTATTTTCAGACATATAATTTCTCGATTCTTTTGTAGTAATTAGGTTTGTAGAGGTTATGCTTTTTCGGGAATCAAACGGATGCTGAAATCGAAGGAAGCGTCGTCAAGGCGGTACTGCTCCGCCAGACGCGGTCCGCAGCTGGCAGAGCCGATGCCGTTCTGTGCATAGTCAAGGCAGAGAACGGTGCTGTCACAGGGATGCAGCTCATAGTTGTGCGCCTTTTCAGTCAACTCTTCCTGCGTGTAGTGCGAGGCGTTGAAGCAGAACGGCTTTGCACCGACAGCGGTAAGCTTGATGCCGGCGCCATCCAGCTGGACATAATCGCAATCATAGTGACTGCCGTTCTCCTGCGGGCGAATGTAGTCCTCGTGCTGCTGCCAGATGGTGGAACTGAAGTAGTCGTGGCTGGCAGCATGGTGCTTGTCGCAGTAGCTTTCCATCGGACCCATGCCGAAGTAACTGACGCGGGCCATTTCTTTTGGCAGGAACAGGCGCAGACCAAAGCGCGGCAGCTCGGGGAATACCGTGTTGCGCTCAGCGTGCAGTGCCAGCGTTACTGCACCGCTATTGGAAATCGTCCAGCAGACATCCAAATCAAGGAATTTCTGCAAGCTGATCGGTGCAATGCCGACTTTGGCGCGCAGAGTCACACCGCTGTCCGTCACCTGATATTCGGTGCGGTAGGCGTTGGTCATACAGTGGTCATAGCGGGCAGCCAGCCAATCCAGCTTCAGCTTGCGGTCATTGTCCGTAGGAGCACGCCAGATGTTGAACTCCATTTCCTTGTCCAACAGGACTGCATCCTCGTACTGCATCGCGGCGAACAGACCCGTCAGCTTATTAAAGTTGTAGGTGAAGTTCTTACCGCGCAGCGTCAAATGGCGGTCCGTCTCCTGAACAGTGATTGTGCTGTTGGAAGGAGCATCACTCCACATAGCCAAGGTTTTCTGGTTGCGGCTGTCTTCGTTTTCCAGCAGGATTTCATCAAAACCCAGGAGATGACCTTCCGAACGCAAGGACAGGTCTTTATCGCAATGGTAGAAGATTTTCAGGAAACACTTGCCTTTATCGGGAATATGGACGGCCAACGGAAAGGCGTTTTCGCTGTGCGGCGGCAGGGTGAAACCGTCAGGGTAGGGAATGAAGCCGCTGTCGATGACCTCGCCGTCGCAACTTACCTGATAGGTTAGTGCGGCATACTCGGTCAAATCAACAAAGTCCATGTAGTTATGCAGCGTGAGCATGCCGGATTCCCGGTCGTACTTCACAACACGCGCCGGGCGATAGACGTTCTTGAACTCCAACAGCCCGGTGTGCGGGCGGCGGTCAGGGTAAACCAGACCGTCCATGCAGAAATTGCCGTCATGCGGCCACTCATTGTGGTCGCCGCCGTAATAATAGATGTCGCGGCCGTCGGGCATCTTCCCTTTATAAATACCGTGGTCGCACCACTCCCACAGGAAACCGCCGACCAAGCCATCATGGCTCTGAATGAACTGGAAGTAATCCTCCAAATCGCCGGGACCGTTGCCCATGCAGTGGCTGTACTCGCACATGATATAGGGTTTGTCCGGCTCGTTGTCCAGATATTCCTGAATGCTTTCGAGAGAAGGGTACATATTGCTGAACATATCAATGTTCGAGAAATCGTATTTACGGTTCTTGCTGCGGTACTGGGCGCTCTCGTAGTGGGTCAGGCGGCGGGGGTCAAAACTCTTTGTCCATGCCAGCGCTTCTTCGAACGTGCAGCCGTAGGCGCTCTCGTTGCCCATCGACCAGATGATGACGCAGGGACGGTTCTTGTCACGCTCCACGCAGAGGCGGGTGCGGTCTACGGTGGCTTCGGTGAACTCCGGGTTGTCTGCGATGGGCTTGTTCCAGTTTTCAACGTGGTTGGGCCAGCTTTCGTTGCCCTCGCAATAGTATTCGGACGCACCGTGGCTCTCGTTGTCGGCTTCATCAATGACAAAGAAGCCGTACTGGTCGCAGAGCTGATAGAAGTAAGGCACATCCGGGTAATGGCTGGTGCGGATGGCATTAAAGTTGTGCTTTTTAATCATGAGCAGGTCTTTTTTCGTCTGCTCAAAGCCAACAGCATATCCCGTGACGGGGTCGGATTCGTGGCGGTTCACACCGTGGAACTTGATGGACTGGCCGTTGACATAAATCTGATTGTTGGCAACGTGAACCTCGCGGATGCCCACACGGTCCGTAATGGTCTCGTTGGGTGTGTCCAACACAAGGGTATATAAGCAGGGCTGTTCTGCATTCCAGAGTGTCGGGTCAACAATGGTGATTTCTGCATGATAGGGGAATGCCGCATCATCCGGTGCTTCCACGGGCGTTACGCTGCCGACCATCGTGCCGGCTGCATCGTAGAGGGTGATGCGGGTGGCAACGGCGGAATCGTAGTAACGCAGGCGGACAGCAACCCCTGCGGTGCTGCCGTGGATGTCGGTGGTGATGAAATAGTCCTCGATGCACTGTTCCGGTCGGTGCAGCAGGTAGACATCACGGAAAATGCCGTTCATGCGGAACATATCCTGATCTTCCATGTAACTGCCATCGCACCATTTCAGCACGAGGACCGCCAGATGGTTGGTGCCGTCCTGTAAAAACTTCGTTACATCGAACTCACTTGTGGAATGGGCGACCTGACTGTACCCGACAAACTGACCGTTGAGCCAGACATAGAAGCAGGAGGCAACGCCCTCGAAGTTCAGAAATGCACGCGGGGCAGCGGCATCCTTTTGGTAGGTGAAGTCGTAGAGGTAAGCGCCGCAGGGATTCTCTTTGGGAACATACGGCGGATCAGCGGGAAATGGATAGCGGATGTTGGTGTACTGGTGGTGGTCGTAGCCGTGGTTCTGCCACACGCTGGGGATCGGGATGTTGTCAAAAGCGGAGGCATCATAGCCGACCTCATAGAAAGCATCCTGCAAGTCATAAATACTGGCGTAGTACCGAAATTTCCAGCTGCCGTTCAAAAGCTGGAAGCGATCCGAGGTCTCGCGGTGCTCAACTAAGGTATCGCTGCGCCGGGATGCCGGAATGTAATAGGCACGATTCGGCATGGTACCCACATGCAGTGAGTGCGGGTCCTCGTAATAGTGCGGAATAATCATCCATTCTCCTCCTGTGATTTATACAGTTCTGCTTGCGTTTCGTCTGAAATTATTATACAATTTCTATATACAATAAAACATAAACGGTATTGCACTAAATATGCACAAAATCAATGGCTTTTTGTAAAGTGAAAGTAAAATATACGAAGCATCTCGCAATATTCACAAAAACAGGAGGGAATTTTTGTGTACATTAACGCTGGCTATCTAAACAATTCCCGTACAGATTTCAAAGACAACTCCACGCCGTTGGTGGTGGGCAGCTGTGGCACCTACCGGCTGAAAACGCGCCCCAAACTACCGACCTACTGGCAGAAAGGGCGCAGGGATTACCAGATTTTATATGTGGCAAACGGCAAGACGCATTTCTGGTTTGACGGCAGGGAAGAAATCGTCAGCGCGGGCTATATGGTGCTTTACAAGCCGGAAGAAATTCAAAAATATGTATATTATCTGGAAGATAACCCGGAAGTTTTCTGGATTCACTTCACAGGCAGTGATGTAAAGAACATACTGGCGTATCACGACATCTCGCTGGATGAGCATGTGTTCTACTGCGGTGTGCTGCCGGATTACAAGGCGTTGTTCCGCAAAATCATTCAGTAATTGCAGCTGTGCCGCTATGGGTACGAGGACTATATCGCATCGCTGTTCAACGATATTCTGCTGTTGGTGGACCGCCAGCAGCATGAACAGAAAAAAGCCACCGGCAACGTCCAAGAGCAAATTGAACGCGCGGCAGCTTACTTCAATGAGAACTATAATACAAAAATCAGCATAGACGATTATGCGGAATCCCTGCACATCAGCACCAACTGGTTTATACACAATTTCAAACAGTACGCCGGTATGTCCCCGGCCCAGTACATCCTCTCTCTGCGTATGGTCAATGCCCAAAGCCTGCTGGAGCGGACAACCTACAACATCAAGGAAATTTCCGAAATCGTAGGGTATGAGAACCCGCTGTATTTCAGCAGGGTGTTTAAGAAGGAGATAGGGAAGTCACCGGCGCAGTATAGGAAAGAGCGGACAACGGAGGAAACTGTGTGAGAAGTCTAGACCAAAAACACTTGTGGTTTCTGAAATGATATGGGAGGAACGATTCCTGTGAAAACAATAGAAGAAATTAAAAATTATATAGAAGAGCAGGAACAGAATGGTGCACTGCTCGTTACTGGAAAATGGGGTAGCGGGAAGACATATCTAATGCGCCAAATAGAAAGGGAGTTGAATCAAGGCCCCCAATATTTGATGGCGGTTGTGTCGCTATTCGGAATTGAGGACACAAATACATTAACCAAAAAGGTAAAGGAAGCTGTGGTATATGCCCAGACATTCAATAAGGCAGAAAAATCGGGGAAAGGACATATTGCAAAAGGTGTGAATGCCGCAAAACAGCTTTCAGAAAAGGCAGCGGCTTTTGGCGAATTGTTCGACTTTGGGAGAATCAAAAAATTAGCAAAAAGTGCGAATGTGTTGCTGTCCATTGATGTCTATGATTTTTTACCGATTGAAAAAGAAGTCTATTGTATAGTTGCAGGGGAAGAGCAACCTGTAAAAAAGAAATTAGTTTTAGTATTTGACGATTTTGAACGATGCAAAATCGGTGTAATTGATTTATTGGGAATTATAAACACCTATGTAGAAGACAAAGGAATTAAGACGGTAATAATTGCATCAGAAGATAATATAGAAGATGAGGAAAATTACAAAACCTTTAAGGAAAAAGTTGTAGAACGAACAGTCAAATTGGATGTGGAGTATCGAAGAATCCAACAGGAAATGATTGGAGACTACAAGGCGAAAACAAATGAATACACGGAATTTTTGAAAACGGAAAGCCCAAAGCTATTCCAAGTATTCGAAGAAAGTGAGACCCGTAATCTCAGAACATTCAAATCATGTTTGATAGATTTTGAACGTGTGTATGGGTTATGGCACAGCCTAAAACTTCCTACTGATGGTATGGGAGAGGCACTATATGTGTTTGCCGTGTACCTTTTCGAAGTGAAGGGTGGAAACTACAAAAAAATGGATGAATATGATGAATACTATTTTAATTTTTTGGAAGAAAAAGCAGAGGATAAAAAACGGAATCCCCTTCGATGGCAAACAACACAAGATGGTGAAAATAGTAAGTATAAAAGATATAACGCACAATATCGAATTCAACCGCTTATTCGTTGGATGATTGAAGGCGAGTGGAATGAACAGCGCATAAAAGCCGCTTTGAATCAACGCTTTTCGGTAAAAGAAACTGCACCGGAGCGGGAAGTTCTCGATAAGGCTTTCTGGGAGTTGAGCCAAGAAATCATCGACCGTGGGCTGCCACAAGTATTACAGCAGGCATATGATGGAAAGTTAACAATGGATGATTATGTAGCTCTTTTAGGAAGGCTTGATGATTTCCGGAAAATAGGTGTTCCTATACAGTGTGACGTTGATGATGCAAGATTGCTTCAGGGATTCCATAATAGAAAAGCTAAAATTATAAAGGGAGATATTTGTGAAGAACGTGGACACCGAAGACTTATGAGAGACGAAGGCGAAACTAAATTGACGCCACAAGAACAATCGCTCAATGAGGAAATAGAGAAGTTGCAAGATCAGTGGTCATACTTAATGAACGAGATTTTCTTTATGGATTACTTAAAGAACCCAACATATGAAAGAGGACTTGCAGCGAAATATAAAATACTTGTATGCTTTGATGACGAACTACTTACGGCATTTCTCTCTGCGTATAAAGAAGCAAATATATCGGAACAGCAAGAAATGCTAACCACATTAAAAGAAATATCTTTTAGTGGTGGCGTAGTAGAACGTGACGAAACGGATATAGAAACCACAAGGAAGAACTTTGAGAAATTGGAAAACGCTCTACATTCAGAGGTTGAGTACACAGACGATGCCGTAAAAAAGTTCTATGCAAACAGACATTTGGAGACTGTAAAGCAAATCAGACAAAAGTTCTTGAACACAAGGGAAACGTAACAACGAGAACAAAGGGCAGAACGAAATTAGTGCCCTATATCAGTCACGATACAAACAAATCCCCAAGGCGGCATACGTCACCTTGGGGATTGTTGTTACTTAGTGCCTATTTACCGATTCAGAAAGATCCTCGCTGCACTAGGGTCTGGAATCTCCCAGTTGACGTACAAATCATTCAACGGGCAGGCGTGGGGGTCGCGGATATGCTCGTCGATCCAGCCTTTATAAAGTTCACAGAAGTTGGCTTTTGTGAGGACGGCACGGCACTCGGACTTGTCCACGGTGGTGCTGAACAGGTACTCCACATCATGCACCGGCACGATTACCGGCGCACCGGCTGTGTCAAAGGCACAGAGCAGATTTTTACAGCTGCGGCTCACGGCGCGCTGGCAGTCGCCGCACTCGATATAGATGGTGTTGCGCCAGTCGCGGCCTGTGGTGCGCAGGAACTTGCAGAGATGCGAATTTGTGGAAGTAAAACAGGAAACAGACAAAATATCACTCCAATCTCAAATTGTGCGCAGCGTAACAACTCGGCACAGTTTTTATGAAATGCTGCCGGTCTGCGGGAAAACTTTCATAAGCGGCACGGGTGTATCGGTGCGTTCATCGTACATGGCAAGATACCCCTCGGAAGATTTCTGCCAGCCGCCGTCCTGCCAGATAAACACAACAAGGTTGTCATTCATTTGCATGACTTTGAACGTAATGCTCTCGGCAACGAGATAGCCGTCCGGGGCCAGTTCTTCCACCATCGTGTAAACGTGTTCACTGGTGCCATCGGACAAAAGCAGCAGGTTCTTGTGCGGGTCTTTGGCGGCAGAACGCTCCGGCAGTACACGGATGGCATGGTCGCCGTCAGTAGTCGTCCAGCGGTCAATGGTTGTGCCATAGGCATCGCGGATTGTCAGGCGGGCATCGGATAGCTTTGCATTGGTGGCAATGTCGCGTTTCGTGAGAATCAGCGAATGCGCCGGGGCATCGTACATTGTCACTTTCTGAATTTCCCCGGTTTCCTGCACGGTGAAGTGCACTTCTTCGCTGATCAGATACCCGGCAGGGGCAGCCGTCTCGGTCAGTGTATAGTCACCGGGCTTCAGGCGCTCGATACGGTGGGGCTGGCCGTTGGTTTCCCACTCGGCAATAGTGTTGCCGCTGGTATCGGTGATTTTCAGCTTTGCACCGGGCAGCTCGTGACCATCCGTCATGTCAGCCTTGGAAATTTCGACCTTGGTGAAGTCATCTTTCATCTCCACGCGCTGAATATCCTCGGTAGGACCAACCTCAAAGGTAACGCTCTCGGCGCGAACATAGCCTTGCTCGGTGGGAGCCATCGTTTCGGTCAGGGTGTAAGTTCCCATCGGGATGCGCTCCATATAGTGCGGTGTGCCGTCTGTAACCCATTCAGCAACGGTTTTGCCGTCTGCATTCGTGATTTTCAGCTTTGTGCCGCTGATTTCCTTGCCTGTGGCAATGTCGGTCTTGGAAATCTGCACCTTCGTGTAGTCATCCTGCATGAAAACGTGCTGGACTTTGCCGTCATCCTCGACCGTGAACCGAATGGCACTGGCAGGAACATACCCGGAGCCGTCCGGCACAAGGCTTTCCTCCAGCGTATACGTTCTGCCCGCAACCAGCACGGCTTCCATGTAGTGCGGCGTGTCCTCGGACACCCATTCGTCCACAACACTGCCGTCTTTATCCAGCACGCGCAGCGTGGCACCGGGGATTTCCTCGTGGGTCGCAATGTCGGCTTTGCTGATTTTTACGCGGGTGGGCGCATCCAGCATTGTCACGGTCTGGCTGAACCCATCGGAATTTTTCAGCAAAATCCAACTTGCAGAGTAGGTGATTTCTGCATCGGCGGGCTTGTCGGCAACCTGCTTGTCTGCAAAGAACGCAGGAGCCGCCGCGCCGGTCAAGTAGACCTTATCAAACGTCAAATCGGAAAAATCGCTCTCCCGCAGGCATTTGGCAATGGCGCGGTCGTTGGCGGCATCGGTGAAATTCACCACCAGTGTACCGTTCACGCAATACCAGTTGGCAATGACAACGCCGTCTGTATCAGGATTCTTGCCCAGCAGCTTATCCCAGAATGCGCGCAGCTTGGCGGGAATCGTAGCCACAGTGTCATCGGAGAATGCGGTGGGGGAGATAATGCTGCCGGACCGGTACTCGGCATCTTCGGATTCACGCAGCACCCAGACTGCCGTTTCCTGCAAGTAGCCGTTGTCGTCCGTTGCCTGTTCCAGACGAAACTGAATCGAGCGGGCGGTAGTATAGCCGTCTGCTGGGCGAGTTTCCGTCAGGGTATAGATTTTGGTGGTATCGCGATTCCCGGCAAAGTCGTGGGAAAGATGCAGCCCGCGAATCATATGAGCCGTTTCGCCGCTCTCCCAAGTGTCCACCACATTGTCGTTCCAGTCGGTCACGGTCAATGTGGCACCGGTCAGGACAAAGGTGTCATCGGAATCGGATGTAAGTGCGCGCTTGTCGATTTCCACCGTGGTCTGCTTGTCGGAATGCAGACAGTCAACGACCTGCCATGCTGTCCGGGTAGAACAGCGACGCCGTATCTTCCGGCGGCAATCCCACCAACTCCGGGGCAGGGGTGGGTTCCTCGGCAAAGGCTGCGGTGGCGGTGCCCAGTGACAGCAGGCAGCACAGGGCAGTGATAACAGGTTTCTTCATTAGGATTCCTCCGTTTCGGGTTGATTTTGCATTTTGCGTTCTACAATACGGCGCAGCTCGTCCCGGTCTGTGGTGATCAGGTCTTTTTCCTCCTCGCTGCACCGCATATCAACGGTGACATTGTTGGAGTTTGTGACGATTAGCGCGCTGCCGCGCTCGAAGCGGGTGATGTTGTCGATTTCGGCATCTGTCAGCTTCAAAACACTTTGCACGCGCTGGGCTTCCTCTTCCTCCAAATTCAGAATGATTTTGATTTTGCAGTTGTTCAGGATGCCGCGACCGTATTTTCCATCTTCCAAGGAAAAGAAGTCGTTCAAATCCTGCGTGGCAACCAGAACCCCGCCGCCGTAGCCGCGAATGGTTTTGACAGCCTCGAATACATAGTTGGCCGCCAAAGCGTTGGACGATGCGCCGATGATTTGCCAAACCTCATCTATAAAAATCTGCTTGCGGCGGGTCAGGTCTTCTTTGGCTTTATCCCACATATAATCCAGCCCGATGTACATACCCACGGTCAGCAGATCGCCGGACAACTCACTGATGTCGATGACAACATAGCTGTTGTCAAGTTTCACGTTCGTCTGGCGGTTGAAGCTTGATGCCGAGCCGTGTACAAGACGGTTCAGAATATTGGCGATACGCCGCGTTTCCGGGGCGGCGGACAAAACAGTGTGCAGGTCGCCCAAAATCGGCATTTCGCGGTATTGACCGGGAGTTGCCGGGTCATCCAGACTGGCATTGTCGTAGGTGATGCCCTTGTTTCGGTACGTTATAACGATGGCTTCGTCCAATAACTGGCGCTCTTCGTTGTTCAAATCGGGGATCAGCAAGGAAAAGAAAATGTGCAGTTTCTGAATCTTAGCGGCCAGCTCCGACTGCTCCGGCATGGGACCATCCAGTAGTTCGCTGCTGGTGTGGTCGATTTTGCGGATTTCCATGACGTTGATGCAGTCTGGGCTGCCCGGTACGATGCGGATGATGGTGCCGTTCAGTGCCTTGGCCTGCCGGTAAAACTCATGTCCTTTCAACGGAGCGATAATGTAAATGGGTGTTCCCGCCAGCCGCATACGCCGGGCGATAAGCTGCATGGTGAACGTCTTGCCCGCGCCGGAGGTACCGAGGATTGCCATATTCGCATTTTTATAGATGCGGGTGTTGAAGCTGTCGAGGCTGACAAGGGAGTTGTTGTACTTGTTCACGCCCAACAGCACGCCGTTGGTGTCGCACAACTCAAAGCTGACGAACGGATAAAAGCTGGCCGCAGTGGAGGTAAGGATATTGCGGCGGTATTTCTTAAACAGCGCCGCATCCGGGGAACACAGCGGCAGGGAAGAGAGAAAGGCTGCCTCCTGCCGGAAACTGCACAGCTGCAAATTCATATCCTGTGAGACCATGAGCTTGCGTATCTCCCCGATGCGCCATTCCAAATCCTTGACGCTGGCCGCGGTGACGGTCACGAGGATGGCGGCGTAGTAGAAATCCTCGTTGTTGGCGAGGCCGTCTTTCAGGTAGTAGCCGGAACGGATAGCGTTGGAGAGGTCATCAAAGTCCGAGTTTGTGTCGCTGGTGTCCTTGATTTTGCTGCGGTTGATGCGAATCTGCTGCCCGATTTTCTGCATCATGCGTTCTTTGGGCTGTCGTTCCAGAAACAGATCCACATCAATGCCCTCGCCGGCGTTTACCAGCAGCGCCATCCATCCAGCTGTGACCTGCGCACGGTAGCCGTCTGCGGGAATCATCAGGTAGGCATGGTAGGTACCGTCCATGTAGAGATAACGGCCGTGCTTCAAATCCAGCGAGGGCGGAATCATAAAGGCGGCGGGCGGTATCTTGTCCAGCGCCGTAGTATCGTTCTGAGCAAGATAGCTGGCAAGCACATCTTGGATGCGCTCCTGCAACGGCACCTGTACCGCCGTCCGTCTATTTAATAAAGTATAGAAAACGTCGGTGAGGAACTCGTCCTCATTCTCGTGCTCTACGATGGCATTGCCGCACTGCGCCAGATAGGTACGGAAGTTGCGGGCGGTGGTTTCGAGCGTGGAGACGATTTCAGCATAGGAGATGTTCCGCTCGTTTGTAGGGACCTCGTATTGAAAAATCACGAAAAAACGGCGGCTAACAGCATCGCGAGAGCCAAGCCGTTTGACAAAGCGGATATAGCTCATGTGGCGCTTGCGCACGGCCGCGTCCGGCTCGTTGGCGGCATCCCGCCGCAGCTTGTCCAGATAGGCGTTGACATCTGCCTTGCGAGAGAACGACTTGAATTGCAGCCGCACCGGGCTGACTTTCAAAAGGCTGGCGAACGAGTAGATGACGCTGCGCTGCTCGCGCGGGGAGCGCAGCAGGAAGTTGATGGGTTCGATTTCCAGAATTTTGATGTAGTGGTCATCTGTGGTGTGCAGGATGCCGTTCTCGATTTTCTCAATGGGGAGCAGGTCATAGAGAGTTTGCCGCTTTACCAGCTTTCCGTGGCGGTCTGCCTTGCGCTGCAAAACCTGTGCGTTGTGGGGTAGGGCATCGGCATCTTCGTAGTAGACAACATGGTATCGCTTGCTGATGAACCTCAGATGCCGATGCCGGTTGGCTTCAAGATTGCCCTGCGGCGTAGGCGTGACAATGCGGCGGCACTTCATAAAGCTGAACCAGTGCGCCACGAACTGCGTCAGGCTGTCGCCGCCGATACCCACCACGCCGAAAACGCCCAACGGCACCGACACCGCAATGACGATCATCAGGCGGATGTTGAACGCCAGCGGCAGATAGAACAGCGGTACTGCACTGCCCACGGCAAGCACAGCCGCCTCCACCGCATTGCGCAGCTTGACCGTACCGCCGAGGATCGTGCCGTTGTCCACAAAATTCTGCGGAATCAGGTAAACGTCCCGTTCTTCGCGTGAGATTTCGACCACCTCCAAACAAAAAGAGCGCCCTCGAAAAAAGGCGCTCTTGCGTTTCTGTTCAATTTTGACGATACTATTATAGCAGGTACGGTATGCAGAAGAAAATACGCTTGCTTTGCAAATTTTATGCAAGATATTTGCAAAGCGATTCGTAAAGGTAATAGGTGCTTCTCAAGGCAGATATTTTCGCTCCCTACAATTCTTTATGATATATCGCTTTATCAGATGGACAACGGAAACTCAATGTGATACAATTGATTTATCAAAAATTTTGCGCTATTATATAAAATATACTGTGAGAGGACAATTACTATGACTGTCTTTACGATGGATGATCTGTACCGTAAAATGTATGATTTGAAGCTTTTAATCAGAAATATTCTGATTAAAAGCAAGCGCACATGGGATGAACCGCGCGGCCAGATCGAGTATGATACCAATGACCCGGATATAAACCAACAATATAAGGAATTCACTGATATGTTTGAGGCAATAGAAACTATTGCCAACAGAATCGACTTGCTGAATAAGCCTATCAAGGCCACAAGTGTGCTTTATAAAAACAGCAACAACCGTTATGAGGACGATGTTCAAGAGTATTCGTGCGGTATGGGTATTGAGGTCTTGATTCCGGGAGATAAACCGTGCTGGGAGTTTTCTCGTGTTGAGGCTACGGAGGACGGTCGATACTTCATCGTCGGGCACGGAGATTTGGAAATGGCTGGTTTGCAGACTCGCTACAGAGAGTGATTTGTGATTGGATAACTGGTAGGAAAATCGCTGAGAAATATCTAATAGGTATCCAATCCGAAGCATACAAAAAGACTCAGACGAATTGTCTAATTTTATAGAACGCGCAAAAAATGAGCGCCTGCCGCACCATAATTCACGGATGGTTTCGTCCTTTCCTATATTTCGCTAAACCTTGATTTAGCGAAATGCTCCCGACATCCAACACCATACCACACGCCCCTATTTTGTCAGTTCCCGTCAGTTCCCGTTGCGATTTCGCTAATGCAATTGCCCCCCTATATAGGAGAATTTCGTGCAATGCATGGCGGTGTTTCATATATCCTGATACCTTTCCTTATACCAGTCTTTTATACAGAGTATATTATGGTAGATAGATGACTATAACAAAACTTCGTACAATTCTTAGGGCAGAATTGATGTTTGAGTCTATATGTGATAAACTATTAGTAGTTATTTTTCAAATCCATACATCGCGCCATAGAGTCCGCCTATATCTCGCCTTCTCATAGGGCTCTTTATTTGTTATACGAGGTTATCTTTATGTGGAATGATATAGAAACCACCGACGACTATCTGCATTTTTCAGTTGTTTCTGGCACAGTTGCTGAACTAATTGATGAGTCTGGCGACAATCCAATCTCCATTGGAGTTTCAGGTAATTGGGGAACAGGAAAGTCTTCAATGGTCAAAATGATTGGGAAAGAACTGGAAAAATCAAATAAGGCAGAAAAAACCACATACATTTTTTTGGAATTTAATGCTTGGCTCTATCAGGGGTACGATGATGCAAAAACAGCATTGCTTCACACGGTGGCTAAAAAGCTCTCAGAAGAGATGAAAAAGCGCCACATCCCAGAGAGCGATAAAACCTTATGGAAACGTTTTCAAAAATTCACAAAGAGAATTAATTGGCTGCAAGTTTCTAAAATCGGACTTCCGCTTTTAGTCGGATTAATTCCAGGGGCTGCACCAGCTGGCGCTGCAGCAGCTCTAATATCCTCTATCGTAAATAGTATTAAAACTCCTGATGATAAAGGCGAAAACGCTGAAGCAGTCGAAACAAATTTAAAAGAGTTTTTATCCAATTTTGATGACATATTAAAAGATGATGAAACGAAGTCAACAACTCAGCAAATTGAAGAGTTACGTAAAGACTTTGAAGATATTCTTGAAAAATTGAATATTCGACTGGTTGTTCTTGTCGATGATCTTGACAGATGCTTACCCGAAACGGCAATTTCAACACTAGAGGCAATGCGTCTTCTGCTATTTGTGAAGAGAACCGCATTTATTATTGCAGCGGATGAGCAAATGATCCGAAATGGAGTTCGTGCACATTTTGGAACTGTCGATTTATCGGATGACCTTATTACCAGTTATTTTGATAAGCTAATACAGGTTCCTATCACTGTGCCTCGATTGGGAATTCCAGAGGTCAAAGTATATACATTTCTTCTGTTTTTGGATTTAGAAGCAAGAAAGGGCAATGTAAGTATTGATTCACAGCAAAAAGTTCAAAAAAATCTTGAGGAAGCACTGTCAAAAGCATGGCAAAAAAATGTATCTCTTGTGGAAGCTAAATCACTTTTGACAGATTCCGAACAGGACGCAATGGCTGAGTACATTTCTATTTCTGAGCAGATTGCCGGCGTTCTTGTTTCCTCAAATCGAATAAAAGGCAATCCAAGACTAATCAAACGATTTCTCAATGCACTAGAAATTCGAAAGAAGGTAGCTAGATTAAACGGAATAACTGTAGATTCCGGAATATTGATCAAGATGCTCCTATTCGAAAGATGTGCTTCTGGTAGCGCATTTGAATATTTGGCAGAAATCGTGTCGAAATCAAAGGATGGAAAACCAGAAGAATTAAAAAAAGTCGAAGACGAGCTAAAAGATGGAAAAGAATTCATTCCGCCTGATTCAAGATGGAAAGACGACTTTATTAAGGAATGGATATTGCTGGAGCCGAAATTAAGTGAATATGATTTGAGACCATTATTATATCTTAGTCGAGATAAATCGATAACATTTGCCGCGTATGATAAGCTATCAGCAGATGGTGAAGATATTTTTAAAGCTCTTCAAAATATCGAGAGCGTACAAATTTATAAAGAAATGGTCACTAAGATACAGACATTGCGTCAGGAAGAAGCAGAAATACTCATGCATAGAGTATTTCGATTCGGACATAGCGACCAATGGTCTAATCCTTCCTTGGGAAAAGCACTACACATTATCAAAGCATATCCGAATTTAGCCAATGATTTTGTAACCGAGTTATCTGCTCTACCTGCAAGTGCGAGAAAAGCACCAATGGCAAATGTTCTAAAAGAGTATGACTGGGCAAATGAATTACTCCAGCAGTGGAAAGAAGACCCTGACACGCCTCAGCCAACTAAAAATGTAATAAAGTAACGGGGAGTAATACATGGGAACGTCAGCATCAAGCAATGGCCCAAAATCTGGAATTTCTTTGGATCCTCCATGGCTAGATGATATCGATATGGATAAGAATCCATTCGAAAATCACGATCAGGATAAAGAAGAAATTTCTGATGATATACAGCAGAATGACGTACAACAACTTCAAATTTTGGCCCCAAGAGCCCGTTTTTCTAGTGCTCGACGTAATCTAAGTGATTATGTACGTTCTGGCTCAACAGATTCTTTGCGTCAAAGCCTTGGAAATTATTCGCGAACTGGAATGGGTGGTGCGGCAGCAGTTTCTAGGCGCATGAGAGTCTCGGCACGCGTAGGTGCAAACTTCTTTGATACATTCCGTTCACTTCGTGATGATGCAGAATTCGCTCTTGGAAAAACACTATCTGCATTAAAATCGCAAGGTGCTGATGCACCTCAAATTATCAGTGCTATTGTAAATCATGCTTGTCCACAAGGTGGAAGCTTAGATGAAATATCTTCAAAAAATTCAGCCACAGCAGCATTAAGTGAATATTTAGAAAAATATCCAGACACAGACATATTCCATCTTTCAGATGACCAAATGTGGGCACTGACAGGTACATATCTTGGAAATGAAATTTTTTCTCGTATTCAGATGGATGTAGGCCAAGCATTTGAAAATTCAGCAATTCCATTTCCTGATAGAATTAAAAGACTCAATGAAATGAAGGAATTTATACAAGTTGAAGTGTCAAATCAATTAAACAAAGTAAGAGATACAGCATCTCAAGTAGTAAACACGAAAAAGTTGCTTCAGGAAACAATAAAGGCCACATTTGAGATATATGAGGTTGCAGTATGAGCAAAGTGATATGCTATACAAAAGCGCATTCACCCAATATATATGACGAAAACACCTGGTATTTTGAGCTATTCTCCATTCCTTCGCAGAAAGCACCAAACATTGGTCATGTTGGCAATCACTTTCTTAATGAGTTGCGAAGATCATGTATCAGCCCCTCCCCTGTTATTTTCGATTTTACTATCCTCGCAATGTCTATTGTTGCAGCGGATAGGGCAATCCTTAGACGTAACAGTCCAGACGGCTGGACAAGGCAAATTGAGCTTGAAGTTCCGCTGCATGATGTAACTGGATGGACTAAAGTCAAGAAAAAGCTAGAATACATGCTTCGGTTTCTGAGTGGAGATTTTTGGACATTAACTTTTGTCCCTTTGCAGGAGACAATAGTTTTTCAAGAATCACATAATCATCTGGAGAATGATTGTGTATGCCTTTTGTCTGGTGGAATGGATAGTTTAGTAGGTGGTATCGATCTTTGTACAGCTGGACGAAAGCCGCTATTTGTTGCTCAAACGGTACGTGGTGATGCAGCGCATCAAAGAGAATATGCTAATGCACTAGGGAAAAATAATCTTTGTCAGTGGAGTTGTTATATAAAAAAGAATGGAGCCGCAGAAAATTCCACTCGTGCAAGATCTATAATCTTCTTTGCCTTTGCACTTTTAGCGTCTTGTAAAGTTTCTACAACTGCGGAAGGACGGAAAGAAATATATGTCCCAGAAAGCGGATTTATTAGTCTTAATATTCCACTTGACCCACTTCGTAGTGGAAGTTTAAGCACAAAAACCACACATCCCCTGTACATGAAAGCTCTTCAGGAAATATGGGATGAGATGGGGTTTCGAGTAGACTTGATTCTTCCTTATCGATACAAGACCAAAGGAGAAGTTCTTCTCGACTGCAAAAATCAAGAATTAATGAAAACCTTAATCATGGGAACAACTAGTTGTGGAAAATACAACCGGCATGGATATAGACATTGTGGCGTATGCATTCCTTGTCTTGTCCGACGAGCTTCATTTATGAAAACTCAAATGGTCGATAATACTGATAAAGGATATTGCGTAGATAATTTAAAGTTTTCATCTTCGAGAGATTTAGCTGCAGCTGCATTGGCAGTATCTCAATATGAAGCAACTGGTGTTGAGAATCTAATTCGTGGTGAGTTAAACTTTGCAAGTGGAGATGAAAGAGCAAAATATGTAGCGGTATTTGAACGGGGACTGTGCGAAATTCGTGATTTGCTCAAGGAAAATAGTGTATTATGATTGACTATCATTGCCATTTGGATCTATACCCGGATCCATTAAAGGTCTTTGAAGATGTAAAGACCAAGCATATAGATGTTCTTGCTGTAACAACCAGCCCAAGATCATATCTGAAAGCTTCCCAGTACTTTTCTAATGCTGCAAAAGTTCGCATAGCATTAGGGTTTCATCCAGAGCTTATTTCAAAGCGCATGAATGAATGGGAATTGTTCTTGAACACTATTAAAGAGACAAAATATATCGGAGAAATTGGGATTGATGGTTCGTGTCACTGCAATAGTTCTCGTGATATCCAAACTGCATTCTTTAATACCGCATTAATCGAATCCGAGAAAAACAAAGGGTGTATTATTAGCATCCATTCTAGAGGTGCCACTCGATGTGTGCTTTCATCAATTGAACAAACAGTAAGTCTAAATAGACCCGTATTGCACTGGTTTATGGGAACGGAAAAAGATACCGCATGGGCTGTTGACCTCGGATGTTGGTTCAGTATTAATCCACGAATGTGTACAACTAAGCAGGGGCGAAACATCATTCATAGAATTCCTTTAACAAGAATGTTACCAGAAACAGATGGGCCATTTGTAACATACAGAGACAAACCATGCTTTCCGTGGGATACTACTGTATGTCAGTACATTGCGGAGATAAAAAACATAACAACATCCCAGGTTTTAGAACTTTTTAAGAGTAATCTTAAAAAGTTGGAGACATTCAACTGATTTTGTAGAAAAGTGTACACTCTTATCGCGCTGGTGATATGGACAATATATTATCTTCTACACTGGCTTACGAACAATTTAAAAAGTCAACGCTCAACTCACGAAAAAAGTTCTATCCTTTCTCAAACTTTATATGAATCTGAACATTAAAAGTTGTTTATGGTGATGGTGCAGTTGCGGTTGAACCCAGGAGAAGTTATCCAAGACAACCATACTTGTTGGTAAGCATTGATTTTTTCTTACCCTATTCCCTAGAGCAAGCACCCTATCTGCTTTCCCATCCGCTTTTCCTTATACCTATGTTTCCAAGAACGAACCTGAAAGATATATGATTATGGTCTCAATTTGCAGGTGGCGAGCCAACATGGAAGAATGGCAACATCTATATATAGAGAGATAGATATACTTCTCTCTACTTGTAACCATTTTAAACCAGAACAGGCAATTATAATTTACATGTGTTCCTGCGCTATATTTGCACGATATTAGCACACGAAACGTATTTACTCCGCAAATTACATATGGTAAACTTAATATGCAAAAAGTATGTCCGAACCACAAGTGCTGGACACTTCGTATAGAGTCGTACCTGATTTTTTCAGGTGCGGCTCTTTTTATTTGCTATTTTCAAGCGGAGGAAAATCAAATGAAAACTATACGGCCGCCCTAAAGACATCCCTAAAGGAAATTCTATCATTCAAGGACGGTGATTTTATTGAAAAATCGTGTAGCAATCTATCAGCGAGAAGCTACCGAAATGCTGCAAAATATTGCACAGTATCCAGGCTTGACCGAGGAACAGCTCTGTCGTTTCTTTCTCGAAAAGGAATCAACGGCAAAGATCCTTCTCTCCCACATGCTGAAAGAAGGCCGCGCCTACCGCGCGGACAATGGCCGGTATTACATAAACCAAGAGATTCAGAACGGAGCAGATGACACACTCTCCCGCTGTATATGGGTGCTGCTCGATTTCATTGAGCAGGTAGAATACCATACTGCGGGAGAATTTCCTGTGGAAGTTCTCTGCTTTGCCAATGGACAGTTGTATGAGATTGTTCCCATTCCGCGCGGCAAAGAAACCATGTTATGTCAGTTGCTGCGTCTACCACAAAAAGATGCCGGAAAGCGCCTTGTGGTGGTGGATGATGCAGAACAAATCGATGCGCTGGATATTCCACATACCGCCGGATTTTGTACCGTTGCAGCGGACGGAACCGTCAGCTATTATCGCAAGGAGGCAGACATTTGAATTCAGATATGCTCTTAAACCGTATTCGCATGGCCCAGCAGGGATTGATCGGTGTACATAAGAAGCTGTACACACTGGAACATTTGCTTCCCTCCCCGGACCCGGCGCAATTTGCAGAAACCGCCAAAAGCGCCGCTTTGTTGAGTGAGCGAAGCACCGCGAGTCTTCGAGGATTTCTGTTCACTACAACAGGCGGCATGCCGGAGGGTTATTACCAACAGGCCGCTGCCGCGCAGGGTATAAAAGTATCCGCAACAGATGACTATGTATTCATTAGGGTTCCTGCTTTGCTTCCCAAGAAGAAAGCAGCCGAGGGGTTTAAGTTTTTAGTTGTTCCTTTGCAGGCTGCTTTCGAGGAATATCGCCGTCAGCACGCGCTGCCACATTTTTCGGATTGTGTTATTTGCATTGAACACATCTATGACCGCTGCCTGCCCATCACCGCAGTTCGGGATTATGACAATCTGGAATTCAAATCCATCTTAGATGTCATTGCCCTGTACTGCATGAAAGACGACACCGGAGCGCTGTGTGATCTCTACCATACCACGCGGTTCTCGTATGCGTCCTGCACAATGATTTCTGTCATGCCCAAGAAGAGTTTTCCTGCATGGCTAAGTACTCAAATGCGGTTCACAGACGACCCTCCACAATTTGCAGAAAAGTCATAAAAAGTGTCTACGGCTGCATCTATTCTGAATTTCCGCAGTGTTATCGGCTTTTCAAGCGATGCTGATTTGCGAAACTGCACCAGAGTAGAGACGCGTATGGTAAAAGAAAGAAGGGATTTTTATTTCCTTGCCAAAACCCGTGTTGCCATCCCATGACAGCGCAAGTTATGAATTGCTGTCCCTCACGGCCCTGTGCGGGGAGTTTCCCTGCGACAGTGCTGCACGCTTTATTGACAGCGAAAGCTACCGTAAGAAGATCGTTACCGGTCTGACACACAACCGCCTACTTCGCATCTTTTCCCGCAATCACCTTCGCGGTTACCGGCTCGGCATCCGCGGCAAGCGTCTGTTGCAAGATCAGGACCCGGAACGGTTTCTCTTTTATCTGTCCGGCTGTGGGGATACAAACGCTATTAAATCGGAGCCGTCTCGCCGCCTGCGGCTGCACCGTATCGCACGGACATACATCACGATGAAAAATGCAGGTATCACAATTTTTCGTGATGAAAAGCCGCCGCTTTTCTCCCCCGACACAGCGGGTGCTATTCCTATTGAGGATGTCTACTTTTACGATTCCCGTGAAATGAAAGAACTTCGCTCCGAAATGCTGAAAATCTACGGTTCTCGGATGACCGGCGCGTTGTTCACTCCGAAACAAGCCTTTGCAGTGTTCAACGCGATGGATTCCATTCCGACCTTTGACCCCCAAATTGAACGCCGGGCCAAGGTCATGCTGCAAAGAGTTTGTCAGATTCGCACAGTGGCGACTCGAAAAGTAGATGGCATTTTATTGGCTGACCACTGGCAGACGCTATACATCCTGCTGGAGAACTCGAAAGGCTCCGAAAGAGAATACTTCTTGTTCGGCGAGGGTTACGAGCATTTCTATTTTATTACTAATGACTACTACGGCGAAGCACTGCTCTGGATGTTCTGTAACCCGAATGCGACTAAGCAGTTTCATGCGCTTCTTTTGCAGTCTTTCTGTCCACCCCCAAAAGATTCTGCCATTGAAAATGATGCCGTAACCGAAGACGGAACGTTGATCCTTTTCGCGTATCAGCTTGTCTAAGCATACGGGTACTGTGCTGGGGATGCTCGACGGCAAATATCTCTGCATCCCGGAGAAGACGCGCATGAACGGAAATCTTGCCGTCTACGGTGCCAGCGGCTCAATGAAAACTCGCTCGTTCTGCATGAATCGTATCCTGCAAAGTGCCGCCCGTGGAGAATCTCTTATTATCTGTGACCCAAAATCCGAACTTTACGAGAAATCCAGCGAATATATGCGAGATTTAGGCTACACGGTGCGGGTATTCAACCTCGTCAGCCCCGAAAATTCCGACTCTTGGAACTGCCTGAAAGAAATCGAGGGGCAGGAACTGATGGCACAGCTTTTCGTGGATGTCATCATCAAGAACACCAACGGCACCGGGAAAAGCGACCGCTTCTGGGATTCCGGCGAAATGAACTTGCTGAAAGCGCTGGTCTTATATGTTGACCTCACCTACCCGCCGGAACAGCGGAACATTGGCGAAGTGTATAACCTCATCACCCAATGCAGCGAAAGCCAGTTGGACAGCTTGTTTGATGTTCTGCCACTGACCCACCCCGCCAAAGCACCGTACAGCCTGTACCAACGGGCCTCGGATTCGGTGCGCAGCGGGGTTATCAGCGGGCTGGGCAGCCGGCTACAGGTATTTCAGTCTGAATTGATTAAGAAAATCACTGCGTATGACGAAATCAGCCTTGAATTGCCGGGGCAGCAGCCCTGCGCCTACTATCTTGTCACCAGCGACCAAGACAGCACCTTTGACTTTCTTGCATCGCTGTTTCTGTCCTTTGCCTTCATCAAACTCGTCCGTTATGCCGATGCCAACTGCCCCGGTGGGCGGCTGCCTGTGCCGGTTCATGTACTTGGTGAAGAGTTGACAGCCTGCGGTACGATTTCCGAATTATCCCGGCGCATCAGCGTCATTCGATCCCGCAATATCTCTATGTCCTGCGTATTCCAGAATCTTGCCGGCCTGCAAAACCGCTACCCGCAGAACCAGTGGCAGGAAATTCTCGGCAACTGCGATGTACAGCTTTTTCTCGGCTGCACAGACCAGTTGACCGCCGAGTACGTCTCCCAGCGCACCGGCATTGCCAGTGTGATGGTGTCCAGCACGTCTAAAGCGCTAAATACATTGCGAGTTTCCGATTATACTCCACAATATCGTGAAAGCAATGGTATCGGCAAACGGCCATTATTGACTCCGGACGAAGTGCTGCGCCTACCCGTGGATGAGGCGCTGGTTATCCTGCGAGGTCATAAGGTACTAAAGGTACACAAAATGGATTACTCACTGCATCCCGCTTACAAACATCTGCGGGAATGCAAAGCATCCGCGCACATCCCGGAGTGGCAAACCGCTGTACCGGAAACCCCATCAGCTATTATGCCGTCAGCAGCTCTGATTGCTAAAACACCGCCCAAGCGGCGCGGCCGCAAGCCTAAAACAGTGGTCGCCGCTGATAAAACCTCTATTATGACAAAACCCGAAAATGAAAAGGAGCTTTCCCATGGAAATGAACAATGATATTTTTATCCCTGATCTGCCCATTCCCGAACCTGTGGATTCGGAGGATCTCCCCATGCCCATGACCGCTTTGCTGTAGGAGACCAGATTCTTGTCCGCATGACCGAGGTGAACAAGACCCCACAGGAAGAATTGTCCGTCCATGCCGATATTAAGAGCGTTACCGAGAACACCAGCCGTGAAGCACTGAAACGCTGCCGCGTACAGAGCAAATACGCCGGCCGCGTCACCGATGTACATAAGGGCATCGTCTATGTGCGGCTTTCCAATGGGGTGAACGCTGTGGCTCACTCCTGCTACGACCGCCGCACGCCCGGCAAAAAGGACGATGTCAGCTTTGTGGTAACGAAGCTGGACGAGGAGCGCAGCATCGCCGTGGGCATCATCACCCGCATTATCCGTCAGAACTTGTAATTTCTGCCTGCGCGGGCAGCCACCTGTGCTGCCCGCATTTTTGTGATAAGGGGAACTGTAAAATGGCTGTTTTTCGTGTGGAACGTACCAAAGACTATACCGTTATGAGTAACCACCATCTGCGCAATAAGGAATTGACCTTAAAGGCTAAGGGGCTGCTTTCTCAGATGTTGTCTCTACCGGAGGATTGGGATTACACGCTCAAAGGGCTGGCGGCTATCAATCGTGAAAGTATTGATGCCATCCGCACCGCCGTGCTGGAACTGGAGCAGGCCGGGTATATCGTCCGCTCCCGTGTCCGCGATGAACGCGGATGCCTGCGTGGCTGTGATTACATCGTCTATGAACGTCCGCAGGAGAAGCCTCCCAAGCCTACATCGGAAAGACCCGGAGGACAAAAACCATCTGCTCATTGACGAGGAAACCGCCCC